>Ga0209630_10001661_pt1 | contig 23242 bp, 19 predicted proteins | sample COG_01_FD_184745 | JGI IMG/M metagenome (GOLD analysis project Ga0209630, IMG submission 184745) | Pelagic Microbial community sample from North Sea - COGITO 998_met_01 (SPAdes) (version 2) | ecosystem: Environmental > Aquatic > Marine > Neritic zone/Coastal water | place: Helgoland, sampling... | reverse complement strand
AAAATTATCAATTATCAATTATCAACTATCAACTATCAACTAAGGTCTAGTCCTTAAGCAAATCGGGCCGACGTTCTTCCGTTCGTTTCAAAGCCATTTCGTCATTCCACTTTTCGATTTCGGTAAAATGCCCTGACAAAAGCACGTCAGGAACTTTCCATCCATTAATCTCAGCTGGTCTTGTGTAAATAGGAGGGGCGAGGAGTCCATCCTGAAAACTGTCTGTTAAAGCCGATGTCTCATCTGAAATGACACCTGGCAGTAGACGAATAACGGCGTCTGCAATCATGGCGGCAGCCAGTTCTCCTCCAGTCAGCACAAAGTCTCCGATAGAGATTTCCTTGGTAATGATATGGTCTCGTATACGTTGGTCAATGCCTTTATAATGACCGCATAAAAGCACAATATTCTTTTGCAAAGACATTTGGTTGGCTAACGACTGATTGAAGGTTTCACCATCTGGAGTCATATAAATGATGTCATCATAGTTCCTTTCCTTTTTTAGGTCGTCAATGCAGTTAGAAACGGGCTCTACCATAAGCACCATTCCCGCACTTCCGCCATAAATTTTATCGTCGATTTGGCGATAGGGTCCTTGGCCATAGTCGCGTAAGTTGTGAACGATTATTTCCGCTAATCCTTTGTCAGAAGCTCGTTTAAGGATACTCTGGTTGACAGGTCCGTCGAGCAATTCTGGAACAGCTGAAATGATGTCGATACGCATGATGCAAAAATAGGTGTTAGTCGTTAACTGGTTCTGCTTCGCTCACTTTAAAGGGAACGAGGGTTCTGATGACTTTTTGATCCGATTTTTCTAAGTCCTTATATTTCTTACCATATTTTCTTTGAGCCACTTCATTCCGAACTTCGTTGTACGCGCGTGTTATTTCATTGTATACATCGATGTATAGCTGGACTTTAGTGCCTCGTTCATTTTTTAGTGATACAATCTTCTCTGACATTGCAAAAGAACGCTGACTACTATCTTGAGATGTTCCTGTTAAGAATGATTTTACAGCATCTGTGATATCTGTTAAAACACTTGGTTGTCGGTTTATAAAAATGTTGTCTAATCCTGTAACATACATTTCTAAAATCTGATTCGGGTTAACAGGAATAACCTGTTTTGTCTCTTCGTCTGGATAGCCCGGCAACTCGACACGTAACCCTTTATCGGTATCGGCTAGGCCTGTAAAAAATTTAAAGAACAACAATCGATATAACGACACATCAAAATCGTCAACTGTAATATGATTTAGAACACTGGCAGTTAAGGTGGTAGGTGATATATCTCCATGAGCATTTACCTCATCCATGATGTGAACGGCTTTGTATACTATACTATTGGCGTCTTTCACCACCTCCTCCTGAATTTCAGTATGATTGTCAGCATTAAATGAAACATCTAAATTGACTAAAGCTTCTTTCGTCAATTGACCAATGTGGAAGTCATAAGCTACCACATCACCAACCTTATTGACATGTTTGATGTAGTTGATATACTGCTGAGATGAGTTGTTTTCAAAGTACTTCCCTTCAATCATCGCTTTTTCACAAACATCAATTAAAGAGTCCATGTCGTACCCAGCTTGTTCTAACCTCGATGATAAGAGGGCTTCGTAACGATCGTCAATAGTAGACCTGTAACAAGAAGTGTTAAATAAAACAAATGAAAATAAGGTTAGGGTTAGCGCACGCATCAAACAAATCTATCAAATATTAGGCATAAAAAAACCCTGATACCTAGTACCAGGGTTGTGCTGTTGGCTTTCAGACTCGTTTAAAAGTCTTAAGTCAAATGTAAGCCTCATGGGCTCCATTTTCTGTCACGGTAATATCAGATTTGAACGACGTTTTGTTCTTATTCAATTTCTGACATTTTACTGTTCTAACTGTGACAAACCATATTTTAGGCAGAAGGACTGTTTAACATCATTGGCATTACAAGCATTAACAAGTCCTCATTTTCTTCATTTTCATCAGGCAAAATGATTCCTGCTCGGCTCGGTTCAGATAACTCAACACGCACCGATACGGCATCGATGTTGTTTAAAATATCCATGAGTAATTTGGAATTAAATCCAATCTCGATATCAACGCCTTCGTATGCACAACTTAATCGCTCAGTAGCTTCATTGGCCATGTCAATGTCTTCCGCGCTTATTATCAATTCACTACCGCTGATTTTAAGTCTTATTTGGTGGGTTGTTTTATTTGAGAATATACTAATACGTTTAACACTGTTTAACAGATCCATTCTGTTAATCGTTAAAACATTAGGGTTCTCATCAGGGATTACGGCACCATACTCTGGATACCGTTCGTCGATGAATCGACATATTAATTTAACGTCTCCAAAAGAAAAATAGGCGTTGCTTGAGTTATAATCAATTTTTACAACGGAGTCGTCATCGCTTAATGTTGCTTTTAACAGATTAAGTGCTTTTTTTGGTAAGATGAAAGAATGCTCCACACCAGGTTTTACATCTTTTCTTTTCAAACGAACCAATCGGTTTGCATCCGTAGCAACAAAGTTGGCTGAGTCGTTAAACAACTCGACATAAACGCCAGTCAAATTCAAACGAAGGTCGTCTGTGCCAGTAGCAAAAATTGTTTTTGAGATGCTACTCAACAAGGTCATTGAAGCCATCTCGAAAGAAGTGTCAGAATCTAAATCAGGTGTTTTTGGGAAGTCTTCACCGGGCTGACCTGATAATTTATACCGGCCATTTTCTGATCTTAATTCAATGGCGTGTGTTTTATCGTCTAACGTGAATGTAATCGGTTGGTTCGGCAACGCTTTAAGCGTGTCCATCGTTAACCGACTCGGCACAGCAACTACACAATCTTCTTCAGATTGCACTTCCATTGTGGTAGACATGCTAGTCTCTAAATCCGTACTTGTGATGGTTAATACTCCGTCTTTTATATTGAATAAAAAGTGATCGAGAATAGGCAAAATAGGTTTTGCCGCTACCGTCCCTATCACAACTTGTAATTTAGCGAGTAGGGCAGAGGTGTTAACTATAAATTTCATTAAACCGTTTTAATTAAAATTAGTGATGGCGAAGTTAAACCATTGACACAAAATAACTCAACTAATGTGTAAATATTCCCCATGAGTGTTGAGAAGGATGTAGCAAAACGAATACGTATAAAGAATTCTGACTAATATTATAAATAACTGTTGAATGCTTTTATCTTTCCAGTCTAAAAATAGCAGAAACAGCATGAGCGAAGACCAGCACGACCTACCAATAGTAGATCCTGACGAAAACAATCAGAGTGATCAACAAAATGTGTCTGAATCGAGTACAGAGTCAGCAACAGAACCGGCCATTAATGTTGGGGTGACAGCTGAAATATTAGAAATAATCAACATATCCGATGCGATAAAACAACAGTTATCGAGGGTTATTGTAGGCCAAACAGACTTGATGGACTTGATGATTATAGCCATTTTGACCAAGGGCCATATTCTGATTGAAGGCGTTCCGGGAGTTGCCAAAACATTGACGGCAAAGTTGTTTGCACAAACGGTTAATGCAGACTTTAGCAGGATTCAATTTACACCTGATTTAATGCCAAGTGATATTTTAGGTACCAATATTTTTAATGCGAAAACCAATGACTTTGAGTTTAAAGCCGGGCCAATTTTTGCTGACATTGTGGTTGCTGACGAAATAAATCGTGCTCCTGCAAAAACCCAAGCAGCCATGTTTGAAGTAATGCAAGAAGCGCAAGTATCTGTTGATGGAGAAACAAGGTCGATGGGCGATGCATTCATGGTGTTAGCTACGCAGAACCCTATTGACAATGAAGGTACCTATAATCTACCTGAAGCGCAGCTAGATCGATTCTTGTTTAAAATTGTTGTGGACTACCCAAGTTTGCTTGAAGATATCAAAATTTTGGAGCGATTCCAGAATGATTTTGATATGAAGGAAGCAGATGCAATTGAGAAAGTTGTGGATTTAAAGAAGCTAGTTAAGCTCAGAAAGACTGTAGAAAAAATAACAATTTCAAGTCAAATTCTAGAATACATCGCTGGTATTATTCAAGAAACGCGGAGAACCGGCGATTTATTTTTAGGTGCATCTTCACGAGCGGCTATTTGGTTAATGAAGGCTTCGAAGGCCGCTGCAGCTTTACGCGGGCGTAACTTCGTGACACCTGACGACGTTCGTTGGGTTACTAAGCCAGTGCTAAATCATCGTATCATTCTATCCCCACAACGCGAAATGGAAGGCGTACCAGCATCTACCATTTTACAACAGATTATTGAAAAAGTAAAGGTCCCTAGATAAACTGTTGAAGCGTTTCGTAAGTCATATAAAGTCTATATACTTTAATACCATCACCTTTTGGCTGTTTGGTATCATCGTCGTCACCATGGTGCTAGGAGCGTGGCTTAATTTGCTGTTTATCCTCGCTGTAATTGCTGCAATAGGATTCATAGTTTTAATGTTGATTGACTATTTCATGCTCTATTGGCATGGTGGTTTTATAGATGCCGCACGTAAGCTGGAAAAAGTATTATCTCTAGGCGACGACAACAACATTCGTATTGAAATTACCAACGGTTTTCTTACCTCAGTAAAGGTTAAAGTAATCGATAATTTGCCGTACCAGCTTCAAATAAGAGATTTCGGAATAGATCAGATATTGAAGCCAGGTGAAACAAAAATTTTAAAGTATGATATACATCCTTTATCTCGAGGGGTATATACTTTTGGAGATATAGACGTTTTTGTGTCTTCTGATTTGTTTGGAATGTTACAAAGGCGCATACAGGTTGACCAATCAAAGGATGTCGCCGTATACCCTTCACTCATTCATATGAAGGAAGTCGAGCTAAAGACGCTATCAAAAATTGCGCTTAGCCAAGGTGTTAAAAAAATGCGAAGACTCGGGCATAGTTACGAGTTTGAACAAATCAAGACCTACGTGCAAGGCGATGACTATCGCAGTATTAATTGGAAATCTACCGGCAGGAATCAGACGTTGATGATTAATCAATACGAAGATGAAAAGTCTCAACCCATTTATTTTGCGATTGACCAGGGGCGAAATATGCGCATGCCTTTTAACGGATTGAGTTTGATTGATTATGCGGTTAACAGCACCTTAGCCATTTGTAATGTTGCACTGCAAAAAAGTGATCGAGTAGGTTTACTCACGTTTGATAAAGAGTTTGATGTATTCATCAAAGCGGCAAACAGACGTGGGCAATTATCAGGTATTTTAGAATCCCTGTATGCCATAAACCAGCAAGATCTTGATGCGAATTTCAATGCGTTGTATCATGCGGTGAAACGCAATGTACGTCAGCGATCCTTAATATTCTTGTTTACCAATTGCAATACGCTGCATTCTCTACAGCGAATCAAACCTGTATTGAGCCTGATGAACAAACAGCACCTTTTGGTAACAGTTTTGTTCGAAAACTCTGAAATAGCGGAATTGGCTGCTAAAAAACCAACGAGCCTGGAAGAAATCTACGAAAACACGATTGCTGAGAAATTCTTATATGAGCAGAGATTAATTGCTTCAGAGCTAAACGCTTTAGGCGTGCAAACCATCGTTTCAAAGCCAGAAGAGCTTTCTATCAATACGATAAACAAATACCTTGAATTGAAGTCTCAAGGGAAGATTTAGTCTTTTTTTGAACATTTCGAAGTGTTTTGATGTAGCTTAGGCTTATCAGTCCGCCAGTAGTCGGACAAGCTCTATAACCGATTTTCAATCTTTTTGGCAAAAAGAACGAAACAAGCCTGCCCGCCGACTGGCTGGAAAAGCTTTAAAAATAATATGCCCTTCGTTTTGGTGCGCTCATACCCTACACCTCATCAAGACCACCAAAACCCGTCATCACACACCGCCGATTATTTTTGGACTCCTGCGCTTTATAAAGTCGTCAGACTAATTTGACATTGTCCATGAGCGATGGCCCACCAAAAATGCGAGGGCGGCGAAGGACTGAGCGATGGGAGTCATATTTTGGGGAAGACTTTCCGCCGGCAGGCGGACACGTTTGTTTCGTTTTTGGTCTCAAAAATGAAATCGGGTTATAGGGCGGAAGCCCTAAGCGAAGAATAATCAATATGAAAAGTAGGAGTCGGTTGTACGAGTATGTCGGATTAAAGGTGGACTGGTAGACTTCTAGCGACATTATTGTCAAAGACTTTTATAGAATGCAATCAATCGATTCACGACGCTTTGATTCGAGTATGTTTCCTCAATAAGTTTCCTAGCGTTTGTTGTTAGACTTTTAACTAAAGCAGGTTCATTTTTCAACCTTTCAAATGCCAAAGCATATTCTTCTGGGGTGTCCGCTATTAAAATATCTACTCCATCGGTGTAAGTAATGCCTTGAGCACCAATGGTTGTGCTTATCACTACCTTACCCGCACTCATCGCTTCCAATATCTTTAGGCGAATGCCGCTTCCGGATTTAAGCGGAACTACGGTAATCCCTTTGTCTTCAATAAAATCAACTGCTGACTCAACCTGACCTACCATCTCCACACCTGGATGCTTTTTACTTTTAAAATCGTCAGACATACCTTTACCAGCAACATGAAATTTAAGTTCTGAAAACTGAGCAAAAAGTAATGGCCAAACTTCTTCAATAAACCACTCAACCGCTTCTACATTTGGCATCCATTCCAAACTTCCGATGTGATATATTGCAGTGTTATTTGCCTTGGGCGATATATTCCAAAGCTGGGTGTCTATACCGGCAGGAGAGGGGAAGACAGGCACGGTGCACCCGAGTTGTTTAAAAAGATCGCCATCGTCAACGGTTACCGGAACCAAAGCATCATATTGATTTAAATGTTGTTGCTCAAATCGCTTTAATCTTTTAGCCAGAAGGTTAAGATACCATTTCTTTAGGGGGTTCTTAGAATTCTTGGATAAACGCTCCCAAATTTGGTATTCGACATTATGTTGGCGCAATACGACTTTGGCATTTTTTCTATTAGCAAATATTGTGGAAGAATATCTTGCTGGAAATGTACCTTCAATCTGTATAAAATCGTAACTGTTTTCATGAAGGTGATTCGTAAGCTCATCTTCAAAATGTTTATCGTAAAACCGTTCAACATTGTAAGATTTATCCGTAAACAAATTCAAGAATGCTGGTACGGGTTTTACATCTGTGTTAATTGGATAGACGTGGTAGGCGCAATATTTTGTGAGCTCTTCTGCAGCTTCTTTATGATTAATCTGATGTTTTTTAGCTGCAAGTGCGAAGAGTGTAACCGAACATCCAGCCTCAAAAAAACCTCTGGTGTAATTATAAATACCAATAGTGCCACCTTCGTTCAATGGATAGGGCACTCGATTAGAAACCTGAAGTATTTTCAACGGATCATTTCCCATCATGTTGACGCTGAAAGATGTTTATCTTTTTAAATATTTTTCGGTATGCTTCTGAATCGAACAGCATAGATTCCGTATTACTTTTATATGTTAAGAAAACAGCTAATGGAATAAAAACCATTGGCGCAAACCAAGAGCCCGCCCATACTTCCAAAACACCTTCTCGCGCTAGTTTTTCGCCAACAGTTTGCAATATGAAGAATAAAATGAATAGCAAAATGGAGATAATCATAGGCGTGCCAAATCCACCCTTTCTGATTATTGCACCAATTGGAGCGCCTATAAACAGTAGCAATAGACAGCTAAAAGCAAGCGTAAATTTTTTGTGCCATTGCGTTGCATATCTACGTTTACGTTCTTGCATTTTTCTCACATCGTTCCTTGCATTTTCCACTATACGATGCAGGTTTCTAGTGGATTGATTGGCACTTTCAACCAATTCTGACATCTTTACCTTTCGCGTTGTAGGCGGTTTAGGTTTTTGTTTGAGTAAACCGTTTTTACCTTTTGGCTGAATTGGATCGTCTTCAATGATCACTGGCGGTGCTTCGATATTCATCGAGTCAATTGACATGGCGAGATATTCTCTGTAGGTTTTTCCTTTATCGAGGTTAGAGAAGTCGTATTGTTTAACAGAGGTGTCTTGAGGAATACGGAAATAACTTGTAAGATATTCCCTCAGGAATGCCGTTTTTTGGTCTATGAGCACTTCAAAAGAGTCAACACGTACAACGATTTCAGACAGATTTAACATTTCATAGTTGTCCTTAAACATTTCGGGATTACTCCGAGTCAACTCCAGTTCAGACATATCAATGGCCATGTTGTATTTCTTAAACTCCATGGTGTTATGCAGATAAGTCTTACTGTAATTTGTTGCGCCAACCATCTCTTCGTAACGCTTCCCGTCATACAACGTAAGCTTTAAGAAACGTTTATCCTCGGTCATCATCATGTTGCCTGTTTTGGCAATCACAACATTGGTAACTCCGGATTTGCCAGATTTGGCATAAATCAACACCTCGTCCAAAGTTTGATTGTCGTCGTGCTTGTGGCCAACACGAATAGCAAAACCGCGCAATTCTGTAAAGAAAATGCCGTCTTGAATATTTAGCGCAGGCTTTTTGTTTGTAACGTCGTAAAACAATGCACCCCAGCTTAAATTGGCTCTGGGAATCAATACGTTAGACGAGTAGAAAGCAATACCAGCGATAATAATCATGGTATACAGCATGGGTCGCATGGCTTTAACCAACGATATACCGGCGGACTTCATGGCAACCAATTCGTATCGCTCACCTAAGTTACCAAATACCATAATGGTACTTAACAATACGGCCAACGGAAGCGCTCTTGGGATTAGATACGGTATGGAGTATAAGATGAATTCTAGAATGATATACCATTCCAATCCTTTACCTACTAAATCACCAATGTACTTCCATAAAAACTGCATCAGCATTAAGAAAATACTAATACAAAATGTGGCAAGAAACGGCCCAATAAATGACTTAACTAAAAGTAAATGGAGCTTTTTCAAAAGGTACTTGCTTTAATTATGCAAACGTAATTAAATGCAACGACTGATGTTGCACATTTTTACTTCGATTAAATGGACGTTATTTCCGTGAAAGCCAAACCAACGTTAGTGTAACTGAACATAGCAAGAGTTGAATTGAATACATGGACAGGCAATTAATCTACCTAACGATGCGAGTCAATCGCCTAAAGTTCTTTTTTTAAGGCGTCAATCTTAGACTGGGTATCGGCCTGTTTCTGACGCTCACGGTCAACCACGGCCTCGGCAGCGTTCGCAACAAATTTTTCATTGCTCAGTTTTTTATTGATGCCAAATAAGAAACCTTCAAGCCTTTTAATTTCACTTTCAATTTCTTTTAAGTCTTTTTTATGAAGATCTACCCCGTCAAAAGCGATGTTAATTTCATGCGTTCCGAGAAGCTCATTTAAGCCGTTTTGCTCTTTACCATATTGAAATAACTCAATATTAGCCAGCTTCGCACTAGCCACTTCAAGGGTTTTAAACATTGTTTCGTTAGTGGTTTTAATACTTAACTGGGCAGCAATCTTGGGAGAAATGTTTTTACCATTTCTTACAGAACGAACAAGACTTATCAGGTCCCTACTTAATTCTACTGAAGCGTCTGTTTTGTGCTCATTTGTTTCGGGCCATTGAGACTGGTTGATAAACGTGTCTGCGTTGCCGTTCATGTCTTGCCAAAGTTTCTCTGTAAGAAATGGCATGAAAGGATGTAATAAACGCAATAACTGTTCGAAATTTTCTTTAACGATTTTTAAATCATTTACTGGGATGGGGTCGCCATAGGCTGGTTTCATCCATTCAAGATACCAAGAACAGAAGTCTCCCCAAATCAGTTTATAAATAGCCGTCATGGCATCAGAAACTCTAAACTTTGAGAAGTGATCATCAACCAGTGCGATCGTTTCTGAAATCTTTGCAGACATCCATTGATGAATCGTTTTCGATGTTTCTTGATAAAAATCGTCAGCTGTTGCTTCTACGGTTTCCCATCCTTGAATCAAACGATATGCATTCCATATCTTATTGCCAAAATTCCGACCTTGCTCGCACAACGCTTCGTCAAACAGTAAGTCATTTCCGGCCGGTGCAGCCATCATTAAACCCATTCGAACACCATCTGTGCCGTATTGTTCCATCAACTTAACGGCGTCAGGGGAATTGCCCAACTGCTTTGACATTTTGCGGCCTTTTTCGTCTCTCACGATGCCGGTAAAATAAACGTCTTCAAATGGCTTAAGGTCTCGGTATTCGTATCCAGCCATAATCATTCTTGCTACCCAAAAGAAAATAATGTCTGGTCCGGTTACCAAAACATTAGTAGGGTAGTAGTAGTCTATTTCTGGATTATGCGGTTCATTGATACCATTAAACACACTAATTGGCCATAACCAAGAAGAAAACCACGTGTCTAAAACATCGTCATCTTGTCTCAGGTCTGTTAAGGTAACACTCGGATCAATTTCAATCGCTTGTTCAAGCGCTTTTTCTGCAGTCTCAGCAACAACAAATTTGCCGTTTGGTAAATAGTATGCTGGAATACGCTGTCCCCACCAAAGTTGTCTGCTAATGCACCAATCCTTTAGATTTTCTATCCAATGTCTGTAGGTATTCTTAAGTTTCGCAGGGTGAATGTTAATCGTGTCGTCCATTACTTTCGAAAGGATTTCAGGATTTCGTTCTGTAAACGCCTCCATGTTAACAAACCACTGTTGACTGAGTTTCGGCTCAATCATCGCATTGGTTCTTTCTGAAAAACCAACCTTGTTTTTGTAAGGTTCAATTTTTACCAAATTGCCTAACTCTTCTAGTTTTTTGCCAATGTTTTTTCTAACATAAAAACGATCTTCACCAATGAAATGACCAGCTGCTTCACTCATAGATCCATTGTCATTAATGGTGTCGATAACCTCAAGATTGTATTTGAGTCCTAGGTTATAATCGTTTATATCGTGTGCAGGAGTAACCTTTAAAGCTCCAGTACCAAACTCAACTTGAACATATTCATCAAATATGATGGGTACTTCCCGATTGACTATCGGTACAATCGCATTTTTTCCTTTGAGATGCTTGTATCGCTCATCCTCTGGATTTACGCAAATAGCCGTGTCACCCAATATAGTTTCTGGACGCGTAGTTGCCACAGTGATAAACTCATCACTATCAACAATTTTATACTTCACGTAGAACAAACGTGAATCTACTTCGCGGTGAATTACTTCTTCATCGGAAAGAGCAGTTTTTCCAACTGGATCCCAGTTTACCATACGCACACCTTTGTAGATAAGGTCTTTGTTGTACAGGTCCACAAACACTTTAACAACGGAGCTGTATAAATCATCTTCCATTGTAAACCGAGTTCTATCCCAATCGCATGAGCAACCCAATTGTTGCAACTGCTTCAATATTATGCCTCCGTATTTTTCTTTCCATTCAAAGGCATGCTCTAAAAACGATTCCCTGGTCAAGTCCTTTTTATCGATTCCTTGCTCTTTAAGCATAGCAACCACCTTGGCTTCAGTCGCTATCGATGCATGGTCAGTCCCAGGAACCCAACAGGCATTATAGCCTTGCATTCGCGCACGACGAATTAAGACGTCTTGAAGCGTATTGTTTAACATATGGCCCATATGTAAAATTCCAGTGACGTTCGGTGGTGGAATTACAATGGTATATGGTGTTTTTTCGTTTGGTGTAGACTTAAACAAATCGTTTGCTAGCCACGAGTCATATATATCTGATTCGAAGCTTTGTGGACTATATTTATCGCTTAGTTGCATGTACGTCTTTTTGAAGTGGACAAAAATAAAAAAAGCCTTCCGTTAGAACGGAAGGCTTTTTCACATTTATAAATGCTAAAATTAAACTCTTTTTTCTTTGATTCTTGCTTTCTTACCCGTTCTGTCTCGCAAGTAGAAGATTCTAGCTCTTCTGACCTTTCCTCGTCTGTTGACGACAATTTTGTCAATGTTTGGGCTGTTCACTGGGAAGATACGCTCTACACCAACACCACTTGACATTTTACGAACTGTAAATGTTTCAATAGCACCAGAACCTCTTCTCTGAAGAACTGTACCCTGAAATGGTTGGATACGTTGCTTGTTTCCTTCCTTAATTTTATAATGAACGGTTACATTATCACCAGCTGCAAATTCTGGAAGCTCGGCGTTAATTATTGTGCTTTCTAGTTTCTTTACTAAATCCATTTTCTCTGAATTGGGCTGCAAAGGTAAATTTTTTTAGCAAACCAATTGACATAGTTTGAAAAAAAATCCACTGTTTTAGACAGTTGTTTTGAAAAACAAAAATAAGGTCTCTGGTTCAGCTTAGAAATTCTTATTTAGTCTTGAGCGGAAATTTGTTTTTCAAGAGTTCTTCTCTCTTTTTTTTGAGCTCCTCTTCCAACTTTTTATTTGCTGCTTCCTTTTCTTTCCGAAGTTGTTCGGCGATACGTTTCTTTTGTTCTTCTAAAGCCGCTCTTGCCTTTTCTTCTGCCAATCTTTTTGCCTCTTCCGCGCGTTTCTTGGCAGCCTCTATTTCTTCTTTCGCCTGCTTTTCTAGCATTTCTTTTTGTGAATCAATTTTTGATTTAACTTGGGTCTTAATATTTTCCTTTGCACGATTTTTGGTCGATTTAAAATCTATTTCAACCAAAGGTTTGTAATAGGTGCCTCCTATATCTATGTCAAATTCCAAATCAGACCACTCAAAACTGTCAATAGTTGACAACGTACTTGTCGGAATGTAGTTGTTAAGACCAACTTTATTCTCAGCGTAAAGCTTTTTAGGCACCGTTAAAAGGCCATCAAAGCGGATGTCTTGGTCTAGTTTGGAATAGCCTGCCAATTGTAGGGTTGATTCACCAATCGGTAACGAGAATGGGTTTAGCTCTATTTTACCATCAACAATGCTAAAACTGAGCAGGAGATCTTTAATGTTGATTGGGTCACTAAACGCATCAAGTTCTAGTTTTGAGCCAATGCTCGATAAAACCTTTAGGTTTTCTACATCACAGTCGTACAAGTCAAGGATACCTTGGCACGTGATGTCTGAAAGATTAGGACTGAGGTCTTTCAATAGTTCTGTTTTGAGTTTAACTGTGGAAGAAAATTGTCCATCGATTTGTTCGAATACTGGAGCAAGTTTTCTTAAGGTTTCGAAACTGGTAAAGGCTTTTTGTATGCTGAGGTTTTGTACAGTTATATCTAAGTCAGCTAATGGGGCTAGAGGGTCAACCGTGTTTAACAACCCTTTAAATACTATTTGCCCATCAAAAAGATTAGAGCTAAGTTCTTTAACTACAAGCGCTTTGTTGCCGATAACGGCTTCTCCTCTAAGCTGGTAGAAACTATGATTATCGTATTGTAATTCGTCAATGTCATACACTATGTCGATAGCTAAGTTTTCTGGTAGATGGATGAAACTGTCAATCTCATCCGAAGGTGTATGATCATTTATAATGAAGTCATGTACATCAAACATCGATGATGACGCAGTTATGCTGCCTGACAAAGCTTGATTGCCAAATAGGTAACCCAACCAGTTATTGATTTGACCCGTTAACAACATATTAGATTTGCCTGATTTTGCTTCAAATGTGGATACGTCTATCGCATTTTGATTGAAGTCAAAAACTCCTTTTTGTATTTGAATCGAATTGCTTAGAAAAGTGTCGTTTGTATAATGCACGTTAGACAAAGAAACATGGCCTTTGGCATTTACTTTTTGCACTTGGTTCGTTTCGATGCTCGACAGTTTTCCTTGTACAGACAAATCACACATCATTTTGCCACCAACACTGGAATTGTATGATGCTGGAATTATTTTATTCAGTTCATCCAATTCAAGGTCTCCTGTTAATTGTGCCTGTATTGATGGATCTCCGTAGATGTCCTTTGCGTAAAAGTTGGCAGTAAAAGGATTGTTGTTCAGACTGAAAAACAGGTCGTCCAATTCTATTTCGAGGCTTTGATCTTTGCCATCATCGTTTTTTACATTGAAGTCGAACCGTATACGCTTCAGCGGAGTAACGAGGTCTTTGTGGTTCAGTTCGCCGTTGTTTAACGACATCTTGAATGTATACCCGGGGAGTTGATTTTCGCTGACGATGCCTTTGACAGTTCCTTCAACGATGGCCTCTCCAGAGAGCACGAGGTCTTTCATGTCATCCGTGTAGTAACTCGGTGTCAGCGCTAGCAGATCGCTAAATTCACCCTAGTTGGATGTATAGTCTATATCTATCTCGACGGAATCTTTGTCGTATTGTATTCCACCGCTAGCTGTGACTTCGAGCGTACCGACAGTGAATAAATTTTCCTTAAACGCGTATGTGTCGCTGATTAAGTCAATAGAGGTAATGGCTTCGGTCGTGATTGGTATATGATTGACATAAGGAATGTGGTCGTAGGACACAAATGCATTTTCACAAATGAAATCTGACTTTACGTCGAAAATGTTATCTGCATAGTTGCCTTTAAAAGAGCCAGTTATGTTGTTAAGGTCGACATGAGTTGTATTGCTAGAGTCCTTGTAAATTAGTTGGCCATTATCAACTTGGATGTTATTAAAGTCAGCAGATAAATGCAGCGCATTCGAATCTGTCGATTCAGTTTTAAGAATGTCCCAATTATTGGAATTTTGTCTGGTGACGAGTTGGACATACGGTTTGTCGAGCGCTACGTAAGCTATGTCAATTTGGTGGCCCGCAAGTAAGGGCTTTAGGGCTATCGTAGTTTCAATTGTGGCGCATTTTAGTAATGTGTCCGCTTTAAAAAGAGTACTATCTGTAATATGTACATCTGAAATTTTTATGTTAAGATTGGGAAACGACTTCAGCAATGAGATAGACACGTCTTCACTGAATTGTACTTGAGCGTTTACATTATTGTTAATGTCTTCTTTAATGAGGGTAACAATCTCTTTTTTGTAGACTATTGGTACAACAACAGCAAGACCCACAAATAAAACGAGCAGTGCAAGAATAAAGGTGACTAATCTTTTGAGGATCTTCATGAAGAAACGGGTTGATAGGTAGACAAATGTACCAATCAACACGTTAACTTAAAATGTTTTTATAGTTTCCAAGTAGCGGTCATAGCAAAATAACCGAACCCGTCATTGTCTGCACTGTAGGATCTTTGTCCTGCTTGATCATTGGGGTTGGATAACTTGACTGCAATATCACCTAAATCAGGGTTAGCAGCCTTAAGGGCTTCTGCGTCAGGGTATCTGCCTGTGCCAACGTCATCTAGGTGGTCGAAGAATAATTTGTGATAGGTCCAAGAAAAGCCAATCAGCACATTCTGGTTAATGTGGCGTTCTAGTTTCATTCCAACAGGGATGGAAAAGGCAAATTTGCTGTACGCTTCTTTTGAGCCGTCAAGTGTCTGACCTTCCGTACCAACAGGACGCAGGTTGTAGTAAACACCTTTATATTCGGTTTGTGGGTTAAAATAAAATCCAGATATGCCAGCATTAAAACTTGGAATCAGGCTTGAAATCTTTTTATGTTTCCAAGGTTTAAATTCAGTGCTTATTCCTAGGTCTATAATCGTGGTTCTCAATGAGAGACCTCTCTGGTAGTTCGTTCCTCGAATTTTCCCAAGTGTTGTTTCTCTTCTGTCGTCTCCGGCTATTATCGTGGAGTTTTGTCGGAGTTGAACTTTCCAGTGTTCATTGAAATTGTACCCAAGGCGAAAGCCTAAATAGGGTCTTGAGTTTGGTACATAAATAGAAACAGAAGAGGTGACCAGGTCGCCAAAGTAGACTGAAGAACCTACTGATACCTGAAGATCCCAATACTTCCTAGATATGAGGATGTCATCTTCGTCAATATTAACATTGGTATCCGCTTTGTCACTGATGGCAGAATTTAAGGTGATATAATAATCTCGATTAGTCATAGCCATGCGCGGGATCGACATGTAGTTATATTGATTGACTAGGAATTTTCGGTTTTTATTCAAGAAATGTCTTATGCCAACGTTAACTGTCGGGAATTCAAATCCATTTTGATCTACCAATACCAGTAACTTCTAAATATCCATTTTCGAATTTCTTAAGAATCTTATCTTCCAAATACAACTTCGTTTTAAGGTTTCCGTTCAGAAATTCCAACCTATGATTGAGTTGGTAGCGCCTTAACGTGTCATCGTCCAAATAGATGTAAGTAACATCAAATGATGGTGAGGGTAACGCAGCCTTATTTCCAATGAGCTCAACAACATCGGTGAACTGATCAATGCGAAGATCGTAGTTTGGATTGTCCACTTGAACGCCGTTTACACCAACCTTGTAGATGTGACCATTATTGGATTCCAAAGGTTTGGAGTAAAGTGTTGAATATTCAATAAAAGGAGCTCGCTGTGACGAGTGAATGATTTCAGAATTAATCTCCAAGTATTTATCGGCATTAACACCATAGTAATTATCCGAAATATCCAATTTGTCGGCAGAACCTACTGCGGTTAAGTATACAGGTAGAAATTCAACGGTATCGTATCCGATTAATCCAACATAGTTGTAACTAATGCTATTATCTTTAATCGATGGCTGTTTGAGTTGACCTTCTTTTTCATTGTAGTTGAGGAACAACGGTATGGTGAATATGCCGTTTAACTCCCTGCCTATAAACTCATTACGTGAAAATACATTGTTGGTTATGTTGATGTGCAACTGTTCCCATGCAGCGTCAGAAATCATCAAACTTCCGGTATTGTTTGAGAACGTATTTCCAGTAATGTTGACTGTTAGTGGATTGCGAATTAGAATCTTGTCTATCTCTTGAATTTCAAAATAAACACCGTGGTTTAATTTGTGAAACATGGAATTGGATATGGTTACAGATGGTCGCAACCAGTAACGCTCAAATTTTAGGGGTCTTTTTAGTTCCTTAAAGTCGGCGTAATTAATATCTATGGCTTTATCACTTTCTTGGTGAATGGCGAATCCCATTCCAGGTTTGTTGGTGTTAACACTTGTTACGGTAACAAAGTCTCCAGCCTTACCCTTAATATTTAGTCCGCCCTTAACTTGAATCACTGCGTTTTCAGTGAAGTACAACGCAGTTCCAGATCGCAAAGAAAGGGTCACTGTCGAACGGACGATGTTATTTCCTTTTACAACATAGTCTCCGGAGTCCAAGGTCATGTTTGATTCAACAATTTTGGGGAAGCTTTTCATTGTTTGTCCGCTTGCGCTTCCAATGGTCACAATCATAATGATCGCCCAAAAAGTGCCATGTGCTATTTTACATTTTATCTTTTTCATTGTGATCATTATTAATTAGTTACTGAATACGTAAGCGGTTGCAGTTCAATATCCGTTCCCAACGACGATTTCGCCTTAATTTTGGTGAACATAATAATGTCACCTGCTGTCGCTTTACTTATTGCATATAAGATACTGCTATTCAGTGAGTTACCTATATTTGGTATAGGTCTAAGAATGGCGGTGTGGTCGTTGTAAATGATGGTCATTTCAAAGCTTGAAATGTAATATTGTTCTTCCACCAAAAATTCATCAGACTTGATGCTCAATGCTTTTGATTTGGCCAACTCACTAACTTTGGCAATGGTTGATTTACTTATGCCATTGAGCGTAGCAATAGGTGGATTTAGTTTTCTAACAACGTATTGTTTGTCTGCGATTCTGACGAATCCGTAAGGCATTTTAGCAAAAACCTCCACTCGAACTTGTCCTTCTTCGTTCACACGAGCATAGAAGCTCTTGCCTTTTTTAAGTATTTGACCTTTAGAGATTCTGGCTTGCAAACCTTCTGTATCTTCAAACTCCGCAGTTCTTAAATTGAGCTGGTTGTTTAAGCCTACATATAAGGTTCCCATTTGACCAGATTCTAGAATTGGCTTAAGATCTAACACCTTTAAGTTTTTTCTTCCAGAAACAACAGTATTGTTAAACCGAAGCGTGTAATATCCTTTTATTTCAGGAACGAATAGGAAGGTACCTGGTGCATTAAGTGCGTAGCTTTTCTCTTCACCATTTGGATCTGTTAAGGAAATGTTCACCGGTTTGTTTGTTTCTGTGTCAAATCCAAAATTGAATCGCACTGGTTTACCCACCGCATAAACAGAGTCACTTAACGACTCAATGGTTACAGCATGTTTCTGTTCTTCGTTTTGTTTGTCTTCTTTTATCTGGTTTTCTCTCTGTTTGTTTTTTAACAATTTCTCATTAAGTACAATAGAGTCCCAATTCACTTGATCTAAGAAAATAGGAATGTAATCTTTAGAACCTAACGCATCAGAAGCTGTTAACACCCTAGATAAGGGCGTCGGTATTGGATAGCTCGATTCGCTAATCGCCTCACTTACAGTTGTATTGAAGATGAAGCTACGTATCAGTTCAATCTGACTTCTAAACATAGTCAGGTTCATGACCGATACGGTAAGTGGGTGTTTCGAGAAGTAGAATTTTTCAGATTCAATAAGTTGTCCGTCTGATTTATACTGAAAACTAGTCAATGGCATTATCGTGTCCAGTTGATCCACTTGTGAGGCTTCAACAAATTGGCTAATGTCTAGTTTATATTCTTTGAGTCTGTCAAACAAACGTTTAGCTTGCTGCCCTTCGATCATTAATTCGTTAGAGAAAACCTCGCGCTTCCCTCCTTTGAAATATCCAAAGGGGTTAAAGCCTTCTTTTGCAATCAAAGCAAACTTTAGACTATCAATGAAGTCGAGCTGGGTATTTGTCTTGTCATCAATAGAAGCGATTCTATGTTTGGTCCTGGCATATGTTGCACTATCATTTTTGAGGTGATTAAGCACCACAAGGTTATACCTATTGGTTTGTATTTCTACTTGACGTCCGAGTACAGAAGTGGTCTGATCACTTTTTTGCACTGCGTCCACGAAATCTGACGAGATGTATGTAAAAATCATCGCCAGAAATATGAGATATAGAAGGTTAATTGCCTTCTGTCTCAGTCTTTGAGCACTAGATTCAAACATGGCAATTAAAATTTATAATTTTCAAATTCCTTTAATTTATCGTTTGCCGAAGCAATCTTAATTTTAAGGCTGTTTATTTCTTTATGATAGTCTAACGTCGAGCTATTCACCATTTCATAATTGGTTTCTAGCTTATCCACGTAAGTTGTTAGTCATTGGGTTGCATTATTTAGATTTTCAACAGAATTGTTTAATCCAATTATGGATTGGATGATTTGTTGAATTTGTTGCTCTTGGGTAGCTTCAGCGCCATCAATAGTTACTTCAACCGTTTCTATGTCGTCATCTTCCTTTTGTAATTGTGGAAATAAGCGCTCCCACTTATAAGGTTGATGCTTAAAAATTGGTTGGGCACCTGAAATCAAGAAAATTATTGCTTCACCAACAAGGCCAACAATAAATAGGGCGTCTGCTCCTTCAAGTCCGAGAAATTTAAACAAGGCTGCAATGAGTATAATAGCAGCACCTAACCCATAGAAGAAGTTTAGTAGATCGAATTTTCGCATTTGTTATCGATTTCAGTTTTAAAGTTGTAACTAATCGATATGTTAAATGCAACGAATATGCCAGACGAGAAGGAACCGCATTTTTCTGGACAAATCATTAAGCATAAAAAAATCCGTAACATTTTGTTTTACAATGTGTTACGGATTTTAGGCGCTAATATTGGACTGTGTTATTTCACTAATCCTATAGCTGACACAAAATTGGAATAAGTCCCAATATGGGAATTATTCTCTATTTATTACAGGTGGAATGGATATGCAAAGTGTTTCGGAGCATTGAACGTTTCTTTAATCGTTCTCATGCTCGTCCAACGCATTAAGTTTGCCTTTGCACCAGCTTTGTCGTTGGTTCCTGACCCTCTAGCACCGCCAAAAGGTTGCTGGCCTACTACAGCCCCTGTTGGTTTGTCGTTGATGTAAAAGTTTCCAGCGGCATTGCGTAGTTTAACTGTTCCTAACTCAACAGCATATCTGTCTTTTGCGAAAATACTACCTGTAAGTGCGTATTCGCTTGTTGCGTCCACTAGGTCTAAGGTCTCTTCGTATTTGTCCTCGTCGTAGACGTGAATGGTTAATACAGGACCGAAAATTTCTTCGCACATCGTTCGGTATTTTGGATCGTTGGCAACAATAACAGTTGGTTCAATAAAATAACCTTCAGATTTATCAAAGTTTCCACCAGCTATTATCTCAACACCATCTTCTTTAGCTTGAGTGATGAATGAAGCAATTTTGTCAAACGCTTTTTCGTCAATAACTGCATTGATGAAATTACTAAAGTCTTCTGTGGGTCCCATTTTCATTTCCTTCATCATCGACACCAACATGTCTTTAACATCAGGCCAAAGATTACTAGGAATGTATGCACGACTTGCTGCCGAACATTTTTGACCTTGAAATTCAAATGCGCCACGTGCCAATGCTGTAGCTACTTGGTCTGCATTCGATGACTTGTGTACCATAACAAAATCCTTACCGCCTGTTTCTCCCACGATTCTTGGGTAGGTTCTGTATTTGGCAATGTTTGCTCCGATTTCTTGCCATAAGTGTCTAAATACACCTGTAGAGCCAGTGAAATGTAGACCTGCAAAATCGCGATGCTTAAATACTACGTCACCGGTGTCGGGACCGCTTACATACACTAGATTTATTACGCCATCAGGTAATCCAGCTTCCTTAAACACCTTCATAATAACGTGCGCAGAATAAATTTGTGATTCTGCTGGTTTCCAAACCACAGTGTTACCCATCAACGCAGGCGTTCCTGGTAAGTTTGCTGCAATGGCAGTAAAATTAAATGGGGTTAAGGCGAATACGAACCCTTCTAACGGACGGTATTCTAACTTATTCCAAACACCAGGGCTGTTTTCTGGTGGTTGTTCAGCATAAAGCTGTGTTACGTATTGCACGTTAAACCTTAAAAAATCAATAAGCTCACAAGCCGCATCAATCTCTGCCTGATAACAGTTTTTACTTTGGCAAAGCATCGTTGCTGCATTAATTTCATTTCTATATTCTCCAGCGATCAAATCTGCCGCTTTCAAAAAGATAGTCGCTCTATTTTCCCAACTCAAATTGGCCCATGCGTCTTTTGCTTCTAGAGCAGCATCAATGGCCGAAGCCACGTGTGTTTTGTCGCCACGGTGAAATTGACCCAATACATGCTTGTGGTCATGGGGTGGGTGCATTGTTCCAGTGTTGCCTGTTCTCACCTCTTCTCCGCCAATATACATAGGAACATCACGTTGTTCACTGCGCATTTCTGCAAGCTTTGCTTTCAAGTTGTTTACTTCATCGCTTCCAGGTACGTAATCACGTACACGTTCATTTTTTGGTGTTGGTACCTTAAAAAATCCGTTCATTTTCAAATTTTAATTAACTGTAAACCCAATATTTGGGCAATATTTTTATCCAAAATCTCTAAAGAAATTCCAATTTTCTTCATCGGGTAATGGACATTGCAAAAGTAATTTTTCTTTTTTCACTGGATGGATAAACTCCAAACTTTTGGCATGCAAATAGATGAAGCTTCCTTTGCCTTTTCGGCTGCCATATTTTAGGTCTCCTGATATAGGGAAACCAATTTTTGCCATTTGAGCTCTTATCTGATGAGATCTGCCTGTTTTAAGATTCACTTGAATCAAAAACTTGTGATTGGCAGTACCCAGATAATTGTAAGTCAACATACATTTCTTTGAGCGCTTTACTTCCTTGTCGTGTGCTCTTGATATGTTCTTGTCTTCCATCTTGACCAACCAATGTGTTAAATCCTCCGACAATTTGCGTGGCTTTTTCTGCAAAAGTGCGTAGTATGTCTTTTTGATGCTGTGGTCTTGCATCATCTTGTTCATGCGAGTCAAGGCTTTAGAGGTCTTTGCAAAAATGATAACACCGCTAACGGGTCGATCGAGTCTGTGAATTGTACCAAGGTAAGCCTCTCCAGGTTTGTTGTACTTCTTTCGAATGTAGGCTTTGATGTAATCACTTAAACAGGGGTCGCCAGTAACATCTCCTTGGACCAAAATGCCAGCAGGTTTATTGACCGCAATTAGGTGATTGTCTTCGTAAATAATTGATTTTGAAACGTTGTATGACATTACACTATATTAACTTCTGGCTCTAAGATTACGTTAAATGTTTCTTTCACCGAACGTATAATTTCTTTAGCAAGACCAAGTACTTCAGAACCGCTTGCTCCACCATAATTGACAAGCACTAGCGCTTGTTTTGCATGACTACCGGTATTGCCAATTTTTTTCCCTTTCCAACCGCATTTCTCTATTAACCAACCAGCCGCAATTTTCACATGTGAGTCTCCAGCGGGGTAGCTTCTTAAATCTGGATTGGACTTTTTTATTTCGTCAAACAAAGATTTTGGAATGACCGGGTTTTTAAAGAAACTTCCGGAGTTTCCCAGTACACGAGGGTCGGGCAATTTGCTCTGGCGAATTTCGATGACGGCATTGCTTACATCTTTAATCGTTGGATTATCTATACCGGCACTCGAAAGTTGATCCATAATTGCACCGTAGGTAAGTTGCAAACTGTGCTGTTTTGAAAGACACAAGTCGATGCCTGTGATAAACACTTTGTTTTTTAATTCATGTTTAAAAACACTGTTTCGATACCCAAAGTGGCACTCCGTATTCGACAACGAGCGCTCCTCGCCAGATTCTAAGTCGATGAAGTATACCTGTGTCAAAACATCTTTCAGTTCTACGCCATATGCGCCAATATTTTGAATCGGAGATGCGCCCACACAACCAGGTATCAGCGACAAATTTTCTATCCCTCCCCAGTTTTGATCAATGGTGTACAACACGGTTTCGTGCCAGTTTTCTCCTGCGCCAACGTGAATGGTAACGTCTTTTTCGGTTTCTGTTATCAAATGGATTCCTTTGATCTCATTTTTGATAACCGTCCCTTCGAAGTCATTGGTAAATAGAACGTTACTTCCTCCGCCTAAGATGAAAAAAGGTGATTTGAAAACGGAATTTTTCACCAACTCTTTGACTTGGTCGGCTGATGTAACTGGAACAAACTCCTTGGCAGTGATTGACATCCCAAATGTGTTGAGGTCTGCAAGGTTTTTGTTGAATTCTTTCTTCATTCGGTTGGCAAATATCTGTGCTAATCATCACACATTAGCCATATAGACTCAAATTTGTTTATGCCTTTAGTTCTTGCCAATAGATATACCGTAGCCATTTAGACTTGGCAGAGTTAAGTGCAATCCATAAACCGGTGCTGCCATGTAAGAAGCCTAGTTTTATCAGATAAATTTTGATAAAGTGAGTGCATGCACTTAATCCGGCTTTAAG
>Ga0209630_10001660_pt1 | contig 23246 bp, 21 predicted proteins | sample COG_01_FD_184745 | JGI IMG/M metagenome (GOLD analysis project Ga0209630, IMG submission 184745) | Pelagic Microbial community sample from North Sea - COGITO 998_met_01 (SPAdes) (version 2) | ecosystem: Environmental > Aquatic > Marine > Neritic zone/Coastal water | place: Helgoland, sampling... | reverse complement strand
CTTATTTATTTAACTGACGAGAATCATTTAATCGATCCCACAAATATTATTAGTCGGTTACCTCGAAAAGCTGGCATTATTTTTAGACACTACGGGTTGCCAAACCGGTTCCATTTAGCCCAAAAAGTAAAACAAATTTGTAAGGATCGAGATCTCACTTTCATCATTAGTGAAGATGTAAAGCTAGCAAGCATATTAAATGCGGATGGCCTTCACCTTCCAGAATATTTAGCTATATCTCCCAATTTTAGGTTCAGGGCGTGGAAGAACAAACCGAATAAAATACTAACAGCTGCTGCACATTCGAGACATGCCATTATGAGAATTAAAAACCTTGGGTTTGATGCATCATTGGTTTCTCCAGTATTTGCGACTAAAAGTCATCAAAGTGCACGGTATTTGGGCGCTGTTGGATTCCAGACCATGATTTCAAGTTCATCTACGCCGGTTTTTGCATTAGGTGGTTTAAATAACAAAACGGCAAAGTTATTAAGAAACACAAATGCCGTTGGTATAGCAGGAATTCGTGGCATAGTTGATTAGAGCTTATAGTTAATAAAAAAGGGAGCGACCTGGGTCGCTCCCTTTAAATCTGGATAGTTTCTAATTTTTAATTAGAAACCAACTTTGATTCCAGCAACGGCTAACCAACCATCATTGTTGTCGGCATCAGCTGTTGATTCATCTTCCCACTGTACATTGGCCAGTGATCCAACAAAAGTAACTCCTGAACCTAAGCTATGGTTGATTCCAGCTGCATATTTAGAAACAGAATCTTCGCCAGCGGTTCCAGATGCGTTTTCTTTCTTAGCGTTGAAAAACGTAAGACCAACTGTAGTTGCCGGAGACATTTTGTATGACAATCCAACATCCATTGATTCCATATCAGGGTTCGCAGCAAGAGTACTCTGACCGGAGTCTACAGCATCTTCATTTAAGAATGAACCACCAATTGTAACTGCACCAAAACCCATGGTTACGCCAAATCGACGACCGTCAATTGAAGCTGCTGCTGTACCTTGCTCTCTGAAAGCTGCAACGTCAGCTTTAAGCATCATACCACCCAGCTTGTTTTCATAACTGGCAACGATGTCATACATTTGAACGTCAGTACCAGCGTTACCACCGGTAGCTGGCATACTATCAGAATTAGTAGCAGAAGGAACGTAACTTGCGCCCACTCTAAAGCCATTCATTTTTGGTGTGATGTATACCAACTTCATTTGGTCACCGGCGCCAATGTGAGTTCCTTGAACCGCTGATACAGAGTTATTAGCTGGCTTTACAATAAAGCTGTTGGTATCAGGATTTCCAAGTGCTACTGCGCCAGCTCCTGGTGCACCATGCCTTAGAACGAAGGATGCAAATTTTGTGGAACCAATACGTACGTCACCAAATCCACCGGTTAACTTAACATAAGTTTCGTCAACATTTCCGCTATTTACTGGATCAAGTTCAATTTGCATTGTAACAGCGACGTTCACGCCATTATCAAGTTTGGTTGCGCCTCTGAAGTAAACTTCTGAGTCAGTCTTAATGTTTACTGAATCGTAACCCACTCGAGCTGGATTGTTAGCAGTAGACTCAAAAGCACCGTCCTGCTCTGCATAACCAACGTAAGTGTTCAAAAAGCCACCGAGGCCAAGTTTGATTTTCGCATTCGCATCAGCTGCGCCGAATGTTAATAATCCAGCAGCCGCTAAAGCTGTTGTCATATATAGTGATTTTCTCATATTTAACTCCTGTTTTACTTATAAGTAACACTCATGTTATTAAACTATTTAAATTCAACTGAATGAGCTTTTCAACACGCATTATATAGAACATCTAGCGGAGCGTGGTCAATGTGTCTTCGGTAAAAATACAACAAAAATGGTCGCGTGTTGTTTTTTTACAACATTTTTTATCTGCGCCGGTTCGAACTTCGGTTGAACGCTCTGAGTAAAAATTAACGAAACAATGGGTAAAGATTATTAAAACTAATAATTATATAAAAACCTGTAAGATAAAATATTTAAAACACTGTTTTTTTTACTTAATATGTCGTATAGATTGGTGACTTACATTTGATTATAAAATTATTTCAAAATAAAGAAAGTCTTATGAAAAAGAAAAACCTGTTTTTTACTAAATATGACAATATGCCTCTATTAACAACACGAAACTTCCTTCTACTTCTTTCAGTATTATGTGTGATGAGCTGCGAAGGTGCCACAGTACCAGACTTGCAAACCATCGATGGAGAAACAGTCGACATGGATAAAAGAAATACCGTATTTGGGGGAGAAGGTATAAAATTTGGAGATGATGGCATTAGCTTAGGGGGTAAAGAACAAAGCACGGGAATTGGTGTAAATGCTTATTTATGGCGCGCAACTCTTGATACGATGTCGGTCTGGCCAATTACGTCTGCTGACCCATTTGGCGGCGTTGTTATTACAGACTGGTATGCACCACCTAACGCCTCAAATGAGCGCTTTAAAATGAATATCTATATATTAGATAGATCATTGCGTGCGGACGGTGTAAGAGTTTCGGTTTTTAAGCAGATAATGAAGAAGACGGGCTGGGTAGACGTGGTTGTATCAAAAAATGTAGCAACACAACTTGAGAATGCTATCCTTCAAAGAGCTCGTCAGTTTCGAAATAACTCTGTCATCAAATGACTACAGGTCGGGTATTATTGTTCAACAAAAAATTACAAAATATAAGGTTTACTAAACCGTCAATTTATTTCTAATAGTTTTTTACTGAAGATTAAGAGGCATAAAAAAACAAATGTCACGTTACAACTTTAAAATTACAGAAGGTCAGTGGCAAAAAAATTGGGAAAAAACGCGATGTTTTAACGTTAAAGAGGACAACACGTTACCCAAATATTATGTTTTAGAAATGTTTCCGTATCCATCCGGGCGCATACACATGGGTCACGTCAGAAACTACACACTGGGTGATGTAGTTGCTCGATATAAAAAGGCAAAAGGCTTCAACGTTCTGCACCCTATGGGTTGGGACGCGTTTGGTTTACCGGCAGAAAACGCTGCTATCGCGAATAAAGTTCTGCCTGCCGCGTGGACAAAAGAAAATATAAATACAATGCGCCAACAGCTCAAATCTATGGGGTTTTCATATGATTGGGACAGAGAAATAGCGACATGTGATCCAGATTATTTCGTGCACGAACAACGAATGTTTATTGATTTTATAAAAGCTGGAATAGCTTATCGCAAAAAGTCGTGGGTAAACTGGGACCCTCAGGAAAACACGGTACTAGCCAATGAACAAGTGATAGACGGACGTGGTTGGCGGTCCAATGCATTGGTTGAGAAAAAAGAACTTACTCAATGGTTCCTTAAAATAAGTGATTTCGGTGACGAGCTTTTAGAGTCTATAAAATCACTTGATCGTTGGCCTGATCGAGTGAAAATCATGCAAGAGAACTGGATTGGCCGCTCTGAGGGAATGCGCATAGAGTTTAATATCGTTAACAGCAAAGATAAAATAGAGGTCTTTTCTACTCGAGCAGATACATTATTTGGTGCATCGTTTTGTGCCATCGCTGCTAATCATCCCATTGCAATTGCCCTTAGTCATAATAATGATCAGTTGGCAGGTTTTATATCAAAGTGCAACTCGCTTGGAACAAGTGAGGCCCAAATAGAAACAGCTGAAAAAGAGGGGTTTGATACTGGTTTAAGGGTAAATCACCCCATAATTGACGGGAAAACAATCCCTGTTTTTATTGCGAATTTTGTACTAATAGAATATGGAACAGGGGCCATCTTTGGATGTCCTGCCCATGATCAACGAGACTTGGACTTTGCAAGAAAGTATGACTTAGAGGTTGTCCCAGTTGTGGCCCCCGAAGATGCTGATCTAAATGACTTTACTATTGACAAAATCGCCTATACTGGAAATGGCGTTCACATCAACTCTAGTTTTTTAAACGGGAAATCGATCGACGAAGCCAAAGAAATTATGGCGAAAACACTTGAAAAAAATGGATCTGGAAAACGTGAAATCACATACAGGTTGCGTGATTGGGGAATCTCTCGACAGCGATATTGGGGGTGCCCAATCCCCATAATTAATTGCACTGAATGTGGTCCAGTGCCAGTACCTGGCGAACAGCTACCAATCCTATTGCCAGAAGATATAAATTTCGATGAACCTGGAAACCCTCTTGAAAACCATGCAACATGGAAAAAAGTGAGTTGCCCGGAATGTGGTCAAGCTGCGTTAAGGGAGACTGACACTTTTGATACATTTTTCGAGTCATCTTGGTATTTTGCACGGTTTTGCTCTCCAGCCTCTCCAGATGGGCTCATCAAGAGCAATGTAAATTACTGGTTACCTGTTGATCAATATATTGGTGGCGTTGAACATGCTGTTCTTCACCTATTATACTCGCGTTTCTTTACTCGTGCGTTGAATAAGTGTGGATATCTCGACTTAAAAGAGCCATTTTCGGGGTTAGTTACTCAAGGAATGATTTGCCATGAAACCTACAGAAACGCTGATGGGCAGTGGTTGTTTCCAGATGAGGTGGTAAATAAGGGTGGCGACAAATTTATTAGTCAACTTGATGGACAGAATGTTATTCGTGGGCGCTCTGAAAAAATGAGTAAATCAAAAAAAAATGTCGTCGACCCCGAAGTTATTATTTCAGAGTATGGCGCAGATACAGCGCGATTGTTTATGTTATCTGACAGTCCGCCAGATCGAGACCTGGACTGGACCGAATCGGGTGTTGAAGGGGCATGGAAGTATATCAACAAACTTTGGCGAATGATTGATGCGCCTAAAAACAATTTGTTACATGAAATGATTAAGGAACCAAAGAAGCTAAATGCAGAAATGCTAGAAATAAAACAAAAAATTCATCAAACAATCCAACTAGTGGGCTCGGATATTGAAAAGTTTCATTTTAATAAAGCCATTGCCCGAGTTAGAGAGCTAACTAACATTCTTGATTCGCTGGATGCTAAACAATCAAGTAATTTATGGATTTATCAAGAAGGTTGCAAAACAGTTATTAGGCTTTTGAATCCCATAATTCCACATATAACTGAAGAGTTATGGAAAAAATTAGGGCACGAAACATTTTTGGCAGAAACACCTTGGCCAGAACATGATCCCTCGCTTTTAACTAAGGATAACGTAATAATTGGCGTTCAGGTTAATGGAAAAACTCGGGGACAAATAGAATTGCCTAAAGACTGTGATCAGAGCCATGCCGAGAGCTTGGGTCTTAATTTAGAGGGAGTAATCCGAGCAGTGGCTAATAAAAAAATAAAAAAGATAATCTATGTAACAAATAGGATCCTTAATGTTGTGGTATAAAATTATAACTTCGGTTTTCCTGTGTTTTCTCATCACTGGTTGTGGTTTCTCGCCTGTATACGTTAAAAACAATAAGAGCTTTTTCAACACCCAGTTTAGCTATATTAAAATTGATCCGATACAAGACCGCGTAGGCCAAAAACTCCGAAATGAGTTAATTAAAATTTTACAACCCAGTGGTACAGCATCTCCCCTTAAATATAATTTAAATGTGACTATTTCTATCACTAAACAAGCGTTAGCTATTAAAAAATCTGAGTTGGCTACTCGATCTAACCTTATTATTACAGCTAACTTTACTCTAACGGAAATTGAATCAAAAAAATCATTAACCACCGGAAATAGCAGAATTGTTACAAGTTACAATATTTTAAACGAAGTATACGCGACTAAAATAGCCGAGCAAGATGCCCAAACGCGCGCGATTAGTGAAATCAGTCGAGATATTTCAGACAAACTTGGCGTCTTTTTTAGATATCAAAAAAAGTAAAGCAGTAGAAGTGAAGTTTAATGCCAACCAATTAAAAGCCTTTTTTAAAAAACCAGATCCCACCTTCAAAGTTGTTTTATTTTTTGGTCCAGATCAGGGTCTGGTTCATGAGCGAACGAAAACATTAATAAAATTAGTTGTTAGTGACATTCACGACCCTTTTCTTATAAGTGAACTCACCGGCAAACAAATTCTATCGGACCCTGGCCGTCTTATTGACGAAACCATGGCCCAATCCATGATTGGTGGTGAGAGAATAGTTTGGATAAAACTCGGTACAGAAGATATCTCAAAAAGCATCGAAAACTATTTAAAAACCAATAATGGTGGCTCTTTAGTTGTTATCGAAGCGGGTGATATTAATATTCGATCGCCTCTCCGAAAAATTATTGAAAATAATAAAATTGCTATAGCAGTCCCTTGCTATTTGGATAATCAAAAAACAATCGCCGCGTTAATTGATCAAATGCTAAATGATAATAATAAAAAAATTACAAGTGATGCTAGAAGCTATCTAATCGAAAGTTTAGGTTCAGATCATCTAATATCGAGGACAGAGATCGAAAAATTAATTATTTATTCTGGAGAAAATAAGAACATATTATTAAGTGATATCAAAGCAATTATTGGAGATAGCGGGGCAATTTCTATCGAGGAAATTTGTTACTGCACGGGTGAGGGTAATATCATAGATTTAGAGAGGAACTTGTCCCGCGCGTTTACGGAAGGTATAAACTCAATTACCGTGCTGAAATCAGTTATGAGGCATTTTCTAAAATTACACCTCGTTGCCTCACGGTTAAATGATGGTGGAGCGCTTGACCAATCGATTAAGCTCTTGAAGCCACCAGTAGTTTTCTTGTTCTTAAATAGATTCAAAAATCAAATAGCGCTCTGGTCTATTAACAATCTTGAGCGAGCACTGCAACTATTGCAAGAGGCAGAAATTGAATGTAAATCTACTGGATATCCTGTAAATTCTATATGCAGTAGAACGTTAATACGGATAGCTCAAAGAGCCAAAGATTAATCAGAATACTATTCGCGCTAGTAAATATTTCAACAAAAATTATTTTTTTCAGATGCTTATGATTATTTTAAATTATCTATCTCATTCCTGGCTAATTTATTAAAACCTTCTCGAATAGGAAGCTCACCATCCTCCCGCAAGAACTCTCGTCCAAGCTTTCCTCCACTTAAAAGAAACAATGTATTATCAAGCTGTTCCAATGTCTCATATGATATTATTAGTTTTCCACCTTTTTTCTTTTGATCGATTTCAAGATTTAAACCAAGTAGAATAGATAAGTCATTTTCTAAAGAAACCACATTCAGATCCTTAGTTAATGATTTCGCTAAATTTCGTTTTCTCGTTTTAACTTCAGATTCTTGACAGATTTTTTCTGCCTCACGCACACTTAACCCATCACCTATAATTTTATTTGCGATAACTATCGGGTTTTTAGCATTTAAAAGAGCTCTTGCATGCCCAGCTGAAATTTTGCCCTGGTTTAAGAATTCTTTAATTTCTTCCGGCAACAACAGTAACCGCATGATATTAGCAATATAAGGACGGCTTTTACCCGTCGCGCTCGCTATCTGTTTCTGGGTATGATTGAATTCATCTATCAGGCGCCGATATCCCTCTGCTTCTTCTAAAGGCGTTAAGCTCTCTCGCTGCAGGTTTTCAACAAGCCCTATCTCAAGCGCTTCAAGATCAGAAAAATCTCTAATTATAGAAGGTACAGAATGCATTTTTGCAAGCTGGGCTGCCCGCCACCTTCGTTCGCCAGCTATTATTTCATAACAGTTTGCTTTATCCACATGTTTTCGCAACAAAATTGGTTGCAAAATGCCATATTCCTTTATTGATGCTGCTAATTCTTCTATTTCCAAACTGGCAAACAACCTTCTCGGTTGATAGCTGCCAGGGTATATATTTTCAATTGGTATCATCTTCTCAAACACCTGAAAAGAATCAGAGGATTCATTTTCTCTATGCGTTCGCGCACCATCACTAAATTTTTTATTTTCGCCGCCAAGTAATGCAGATAATCCCATTCCTAAATTTTTGTTTGAACCTTTTACCATATTACCCCACCAATAATTTCTCTCGTTTTAAAAATTCACTTGCTAGATCAATATATGCTCTGGAACCGGCGCAACTCGTATCATACAATAAAACAGGTTTCCCATGGGAGGGCGCTTCAGATACTCTAACATTCCTGGGGATAGACGTCGTATACACGAGACCTTCAAAAAAATCCCTGACATCTTCAGCTACAGCTTCCGATAAATTGTTTCTTGAGTCATACATTGTTAAAACTATACCTTGGATTTCCAAAGACGAATTGTATGTTTTTTTTACCCTGTCAATTGTCCCAATCAAATGGCTAAGTCCCTCTAAAGCAAAAAACTCACATTGGAGAGGAACTAGAATTGCGTCTGACGCATTTAGAGCATTAACAGTCAAAAGACCAAGCGCGGGGGGACAATCGATGAAAATATATTCAAAATCATTGATACAATCAGCCATCTTTGATTTTAACCTAAAGAGGCGATCTTCAAAATCTATAAGCTCAATCTCAGCGCCAGATAAATCAACTCCCGAGCTTACAATTGATAGTCCAGGTATAAGAGTTTCAAGAATTGCATCATTAAAGTGAGCCTCTCCTATCATTACGTGGTATGCATTAACCGAACGATCAGACTGGGACACCCCCAGACCAGTGCTTGCGTTTCCTTGAGGGTCGAGGTCTAAAACAAGCACTCTCTTTCTTGCTGCTGCCAGAGCAGTGGCTAAATTAATGGTTGTAGTTGTTTTCCCAACCCCGCCTTTCTGATTCACTATCGCTATAATACGCGGACCACTGGATTTGGAGAGTGAGGCATGATCGGAGCTCTTGATGCTGTCTTTCAAATTAGCCACCCCTTAAACGTAAATCATTAATCTCCAAAACTACGCCTTTAAATTCTTTTTCAGCTGATGACGAAAGAGTAAATGAGAGTGACCTATGAATCTGAACATCCATATTCCACTTTTTTCTTGCTTGAATCAATTCTTGTTCATAATTACGGCCCTTCAAAAATAAGCATCGAGCCTGACCACGATCCAATGAAAAGCTTAATTTTAAAAGACGATCAAGGGGGGCCAGCGCTCGGGCTATAATATAATCAAAGTTCCTTTCATCCTTATAAGCTTCAATACGCCCATTATAAACCACAGCTGAACAATTTGTAGCACGAACAACTTCATTTAGAAACCTACACTTCTTTTTATTAGACTCTACTAAAAAAACACTTGAAGAGCCCATAATAGACAAAACAAGTCCAGGAAACCCTGCCCCACTCCCTAAATCAATTATTCTTGCATTTTTATCATTAATTAAATTAAAAAGTTGCGCGGAGTCTAACATATGCCGACACCAAATATCACCAAGCGTGTTTGGGCCCACTAGATTTACCTGTTCTTGTCTCTGTCTAACAAGCTCAGAATATTGGCTCAACTTTTCCAATGTTTCACGTGAAACGCTCATGGTTTGTGCGAAATCGTTTTTTGTAAATGAAGTCTTAGCTTTAATCATTTTTTTATTTCACGTGAAACCTTCTTCACCTTTACGCTGCAGCTCGTGATTTTCTGCGGACAAAGCCTAAGAGCGCAGTAAGAGCTGCGGGTGTTACTCCAGATATTCGAGCTGCAGCCCCCAGAGTTGATGGTCGATGTTCTGTTAATTTCATGCAGATTTCATTGGACAATCCGCCAATTTCCTCGAAGACAATGTCATCTGGTATTACTAGCGACTCATCACTCCGAAACGCTTTTATATCAGCTTCTTGGCGATTTAAATAACCTGAATATACACCCGTAATTTCTATTTGTTCCGCAATTTCAGTGTCTAGAGAACCTAATTCCGGCCAAAAAATCTTAGCCCTTGCCATGTCTATACCTGGATAACTAAGTACATCGATAACATTCCTGCGTACCCCGTCCTGATTTATTTTTAACCCCAGTTGCGCGAGTTCATTTGGGGTTTTTGTGAGCTTTTTTGCCATAGCAAGCGCACATTTAAGTTTCTCCATTTTATACAAAAATGATTTTTCTCTTAACTGATCAACACACCCCATTTCTATGCCTTTATATGTCAATCTTTGGTCTGCATTATCGGCTCTTAACTGCAGCCTGTATTCCGCGCGCGAGGTAAACATTCGATAGGGCTCCGTCGTTCCCAGAGTAACTAAATCGTCGATTAAAACGCCTATGTACCCATCAGCTCTATCTATCTTGATTGAAACAGAATCAAATGCAGCTCTCGCAGCATTTATGCCAGCGATCAAACCCTGCGCAGCTGCCTCTTCATAGCCTGTTGTACCATTAATCTGGCCCGCAAAATATAGGTTTGGAACCCGCCTCGTTTCAAGCGTATTGTGCAACTCTCGTGGATCCACAAAGTCATACTCTATTGCGTATCCGGGTTGCGTCATAACCGCTTTTTCAAGACCAGGTATAGTTTTTAATATATCAAGCTGAACTTCTTTTGGGAGCGACGTGGAAATACCATTGGGATAAACAATATCACTATTCAAACCCTCTGGTTCCAAGAAGATCTGATGTCGCTCCCTGTGAGCAAATCGAACTATTTTATCTTCAATAGATGGGCAATATCTTGGGCCGGCACTCTCTATTTGGCCAGAATACATTGGCGATCTTTTTAAGTTTTTTGTAATTAGTCTATGTGTTTCTGGTGTTGTCTCCGTTATAAAACACGAAATTTGAGGTGTTGTTATCTTTTCTGTAAGATATGAAAACGGCTTTGGGACGTCATCACCTGGTTGTTCTTCTAAACTTTTCCAATCTATCGTTTTTCCATTTATTCTCGGAGGTGTTCCAGTTTTAAGACGTCCCAAACGAAATCCAACTTTTTCAAAGGTATTTGACAAGCCAAGAGATGGTTTCTCATTAAATCGGCCTGCTGGAATTTTTACGTCGCCCATATGAATAAGGCCTCTGAGAAACGTACCAGTCGTTATAATAGTTTTCGATGATCTAATTATTTTACCATTACTTGTTTTAACCCCTATAAGATTTTTTTTCTTATCAAAAACAAGGTCTTCCACTGAGTCTTCTGTTATAACAAGATTTTCTGTTTCTGAGAGAAATTTATATATAGAATCTCTATAAAGCTCTCTATCAGCTTGGGCTCTAGGCCCTCTGACAGCCGGACCTTTGCTTTGATTTAGCACCCTAAATTGAATACCACTTTCATCTATCGCTCTCCCCATAATTCCGTCCAACGCATCTATTTCACGAACAAGCTGGCCTTTGGCCAGTCCTCCTATGGCAGGATTACAAGACATTGCCCCCACTGTATTGATTTTATGTGTCAGCAATAAAGTTTTTGCTCCCACTCTTGCTGAGGCTGAGGCTGCTTCGCAGCCAGCGTGCCCGCCGCCTACAACGATAACATCATAATCGTATTTCATTTTTAAGTGATATCCCATCGGCCGAGAACTTAGTCTGCAACAGCATTTAAGTCAATTAAAGATAAAAACTCAGAAATCGTTGTTTTGTTTCACGTGAAACAATTGTTATTACTTTCCGATGCAAAACTCCGCGAAAATAATATCTAAAATATCTTCAACGCCCACCTTACCAGTAATCTTACCAAGGGCGCGCGCCGAAAGCCTTAAATCTTCAGCTTTTAACTCAGCGCCTGTAGCCGTCTCAAAACGATCAAGACTTTTCAGACATGTCTCAAGGGACTCTCGGTGACGCGCTCTTGTTATAACTGGTGAGCCTGACATTTGGCATCTATTTTTTACTTCTTCCGTTAGCGATTGAATTAAAGAGCTGAAACCTTCACCAGTTAATGATGAGACCTCAATATATTTCATTTGATGCTCCTTCATTAAATCAGATTTATTTATTACAACCAATGAGTTTTGATCTACCATAGATAACGTTCTGGCATCCTGTTCAGGCCAGTTTTCTCCATCAAAAACACAAAGTTTCAAATCCGACTTTCTAGCATGTGCTTGCGCCCTACTTACGCCCTCTCTCTCTATTTCATCATTTGTTTCCCTAATTCCTGCAGTATCCGCTATAATTATCGGATAACCTTCAAGTTCAAGTGAAACTTCAAGAATGTCCCTTGTTGTACCAGCTCTCTCTGAAACTATAGAGACATCTCTCTTAGACAAGCGATTTAGCAACGTCGATTTTCCAGAGTTTGGAGGCCCAATAATAGTAATATATAGCCCATCCCTTAAATTTTGACCTTTATGTCCATCATTTAAATGACAGGATATCTCAATCTTAAGTTTTTGTATCTCAGTCCTCACTGCATCAAAAAGATTATCTGGTAGATCTTCATCAGAGAAATCTATCTCAGCTTCGAATAGTGCGATTGATCGCATCAGTCTATCACGCCAACCATCATACAGATCGCCTAATTCGCCAGCCATTTGACGCTGAGCTTGACGCCGTTGGGCTAAAGTCTCTGAATTTATTAGATCCGCCAAACCCTCGGCCGAGGTCAGATCAAATTTATCATTTTCGAACGCTCTTCGCGTGAATTCTCCAGGCTCAGCGAATCTGAGGCCATCGATACTGATTAATGCATCAATAACACCGGTTATTACAGATCTTCCTCCATGAACGTGCAATTCCACCACATCCTCTCCCGTAAAACTGTTTGGAGATGGAAAATAAATTACTATGCTATCATCCAAAAGCTCATCAGAATCTATTTCCATTAATTTCATGCGGCTGGCATACCTTGGCACAGGCAGCGGCTTGCGGGTTAACATACTTAATGCATCACATGCATGGGGTCCGGAGATTCGAACTACAGCCACTCCTGATTTTCCAACACCACTTGCCAATGCAAATATTGTTTGATCAAAGATCGTAATATCCATAACGTTAGATATAAGCAGACGGTGTATCACTGTCACGTCTTTTGATGCGACGTTAGAATTGTAAAATATAATGTCGTATTAAAGACCTAAGGTTGAATTCATTTATAGCTAGTTTTTTATTGTAACAAAGAAATATCATTCATTTCTGGCACCATAGAAACAGCGCCACCGATCCTGATCTAATATTTAAAAAATTATTTATTATCATATACTTAATTTAATTTAGACTGTCTCTGTTAAAATTTGTACAAGCCTTAACAATAATAAAATAGAAATACATACTTATGAATCTTGTATAATCATAAGAAAGATAAACAACTATATACTTCTGGATGCTTATTACTTCTATATGGCTGGTTGAGCGCTGCTAATCTCCTTTAATTGTTCCAATTTATGACAATATCTAATTAAAACAAACCTTGATTGACATTAAAAACAAGTCAAACTAGAGAACATTAAAGTATTCACTAACACTGGAGAGGTAACATGACTAAAGTAATTTGTATTCACAAAACAGGTGGGCCCGAAGTTCTATCGTGGGAAGATCGCAACCTCGAAAACCCCGCAGAGGGACAAGTTCGAATAAAACACACAGCGATTGGCTTAAATATGATAGATTGCTACCAACGCTCAGGTCTCTACCCCATTGATCTGCCCATGATCCTTGGTTCAGAGGCTTCCGGGGTTGTGCAAGAAATTGGTCCAGGTGTCAAAAACTTGTCTACGGGTCAGCGCGTAACCTACACAGGACGAGGAGCTTATAGCGAAGAACGCAACATAGATGCAAAAGAGCTTATTGCTCTGCCAGATGGCATAGAAGACCAAACAGCAGCAGCAATGATGTTAAAAGGTATGACCGTTCACATGTTGATGACTAAATGTTACGCTGTAAAAGCTGACGATACAATCTTAGTTCATGCAGCAGCTGGCGGTGTTGGCTCCATAATGTGTCAATGGGCCAATTCTATTGGAGCCACGGTCATAGGTACTGTTGGCACAGACGACAAAATAAAGCTAGCCGAATCCAATGGTTGCAAACACGTTATTAATTATTCCAAAGCAAAATTTTCTTCAGAAGTCCGCGCGCTTACAAATGGCAAGGGTGTTTCAGTCGTATATGATTCGGTTGGCCTATCAACATATAAGGAGTCCCTATCTTCGTTGGAAAATTTTGGTGTTTTAGTTACGTTTGGCAATGCTTCGGGGCCAATTCCTGGAATTACACCCTTGGAATTAATGCAATTGGGTTCGTTATCAGTAAGTCGACCCACATTAATGAATTACACCTCAGTACCAGAATTGCGCGAAAAAGCATCATCAGAATTATTTTCGTTAGTATTACAAGGAAATATGAAAATTGAAATTGGGCAAACGTTTCCTTTATCAAAAACTGCCGACGCACATGCTGCTATTGAAAACCGTAAAACTACGGGATCGACTGTTTTAATTCCATGATTGACACTTTTTAGCTTCAACAAGGTTTTTGCTACGCCACCCCAATATTGCGTAAAAAATTTAATAATTCATCAATCTTATAAGTCTGGTTTACATCTATCTCGTTGTAGTTCGCATATATAAGTTGATTTTTTTTATTTATAAAAATTCAATTCATCGGAAATTATGTTTCTATGCACAATGGTCATATTAATAATAATGAGAAACCAGGCATAGAAAATATTAATTACAAGTATATTCTAAAAATGGAAAATTAGAGTATTTAAACTTTATAGACCCTTTAGGTGTTCATTGAATCAAAGAAATCGTCATTATTTTTTGATTCCTTTAACTTACCTGTTAAAAATTCCATAGAGTCAACCACGCCCATTGGGTTTAAGATTCTTCGCAAAACCCACATTTTAGATAGTGTGGCTTTATCCACCAACAACTCCTCTTTACGCGTACCCGACTTAGTAATATCCATAGCAGGCCACGTTCTCTTATCAGTAAGCTTACGATCTAATATTATCTCAGAATTACCTGTTCCTTTAAATTCCTCAAAGATAACCTCATCCATTCTCGACCCTGTATCAATTAGTGCTGTTGCGATTATTGTTAATGACCCTCCTTCTTCAACATTTCGCGCGGCTCCAAAAAATCTTTTAGGACGTTGAAGAGCATTTGCATCGACACCACCTGTTAAAACCTTTCCCGACGATGGAACAACAGTATTATATGCACGCCCCAATCGTGTGATTGAGTCTAAAAGTATAATTACGTCTCTTTTGTGTTCGACTAATCGTTTTGCTTTTTCTATTACCATCTCCGCCACTTGGACATGGCGTGATGCTGGCTCATCGAACGTTGAACTTACGACCTCGCCTTTTACAGATCGGGCCATATCAGTAACCTCTTCTGGGCGTTCGTCAATTAGAAGTACGATTAAATAACATTCCGGATGATTTGCAGCAATTGATGAAGCGATATTTTGTAGCATTACTGTTTTACCGGTACGTGGCGGAGCTACAATTAAAGCCCGTTGACCCTTCCCAACAGGGGCTATTAAATCTAATATCCTAGATGTAGGATCCTTTAAAGTTGGGTCTCCAATCTCCATTTGTAACCGCTCTTCAGGATATAAAGGTGTTAAATTATCAAAATTAACTCGCTGCCGAACATCCGCTGGATCCGCGAAATTTATATTTGTAACTTTGAGAAGTGCAAAATATCTCTCACCATCTTTCGGAGCCCGTATTTGCCCTTCAACGGTATCACCAGTTCGCAAGCTAAATCGTCTTACTTGACTGGGAGAAACATATATATCATCAGGGCCTGGCAAATAATTTGACTCTGGTGATCTCAAAAATCCGAAACCGTCCTGTAATACTTCAAGAACACCAGTCCCAAAAATCGCAGTGTCATTTTCAGCCATTTGTTTGAGTATCGCAAATAGCATATCTTGTTTTCTGAGTGTACTAGCATTTTCGACCTGTAATTCTTCAGCAAACAACAAAAGGTCTGTAGGAGATTTTTCTTTAAGTTCTTGAAGATTCATAATCTTGGTACTTTATAATATTTGTGGGATTATTAAAAATGTATTAGGATTTAAACATTAATTTGACAATTAACTGATTTTTTTGCGAGATTTCGCCTAGACTGTTGTGAGAATATACTGATTTATTAGTATATGTAAAACTAAATATAGGTATATCAAAGTTGTAGCAACGAAGTCAATTAAAGTTTTAGAAGAATTTTTATATGAATATAACTAAAATTTTTACCGTATAATATAAATTTAGGTTGGCTTTACCACAACAAAAATAACTATCAAAATCATTAAAATAGTTGGCACTTCATTTAACATCCGAAAAAATTTATCTTGATGAATATTTGTGTCAGTTTCAAATTTTTTCTGCCATTTTTTAAATAGGTCATGAATAACAAATAAACCGATAATACATATTAATTTTATAAACACCCATAAAGTTAAAAGATCTTCCCAGCTATACCTAAAAAGTAATAGTAAACCAAAAATTAATGAACTTATTCTTGCTGGTCCCATTATAACGCGCATTAAACGGCGTTCCATGATTTTTAATTTCTCAGATAATTCAGACCCGATTTTGGCTGAGCAATGATACACAAATAATCGTGGTAAATAAAGTAGACCTGCCATCCATGAAATGACGCTTATGATATGTAGGGCCTTAATCCAAAGATAATGGTCTATTAAAAATTCAATCACATTTATATCTTCTATTCATAAGAATGACACGATCGATTTAACGGACAAATTCTTAATCCCATATTTGATGATTTAGTCATATCTCGAGTGACACTGGTTCTAACTAAATTTTCAAGACATGCAATAAAATTTCGATTAATACCAACCGCCGGTACACGTTGATACGTTGAAATTTTTAAATCCATGGCAATTTTTTTATATTCAATATCTAATTCTACAAGGGTTTCAGAGTGTTCGGATACAAATGCTATAGGTAAAATAATTACTCCAACATTATCATATGATGCTCTTTTCAATTCTTCATCAAGCGAAGGACCAATCCATTCTAACGGACCAACTCGACTTTGATAGCATATGGCCCAGTCTTTATTATTTAGACCAGCCTCATTAGCTATTGCTGTTGCTGTTTTTTCTATGTGAGTTTGATATGGATCACCCTTATCAATTATTTTTTTTGGTAACCCGTGGGCAGAAAATAAAATACGTGGTTTATTATTAGATTTTTTTATCTCTTTTTTTAAGAGTTCAACTTGGGCCTTTATTAAATTAACTTCTGTTGGATAACAGCAGATTGTTTTAGTTGGTTTTTTTAATCCAAACTTTTTTGCTACTTCGTGCCAATCTTTTATTGATGAACCTGAAGTCGTTGACGAAAAGTGTGGATATAAAGGAAGGAGTATAATTTCATCCGGGTCGTATTCTTTAACATTAGACACTACAATAGTGCTCATTGGATGCCAATACCTCATTACAATAAATACTTTAAATTCATTATCTGGGTCATTATTTATATCTACTTCTAAAGCTTTCGCTTGTTGTTGTGTTAATTCTAATATCGGCGATCTACCACCAATCTCTTCATAGATGCCTTTTGCAATAGGAGCCCTCCTATATGAAATTAATTTTGCAATTAACCATCTCATAGGATTAGGAATATTAATGATAGCGGGATCATTAAATAAATTAAATAAAAAGGGACGTACAGCATCAGGACTATTAGGTCCGCCTAGATTAAATAATATAACCGCTCTTTTTTTCAATTTTAAACCCTTTTACCAATTTAATTAATCTTTCAACGTTTTCGATTGGAGTTGTGGGCAAAATACCATGCCCTAAATTAAAAATAAATGGACCATTTGACAAACCGTTTAGTATTTTGATCACTTCATTATCAGTATTTTCATTACCAATCAGTAGTGATAAATTATCTAAATTACCCTGAACAGCGCATTCAGATTGTAGATGTTTAGCTGCCCAATTTATTGGAACACTTGGATCAATTGAAATGCAATCTACACCAGTTTCGGTCACAAAATTTTTATATAAAATACCAGCGCCACGCGGAAACCCAATTATTGGTATGGTAGGATGTTTTTTCCTTATAGCATCAATAATTATTTTTGTTGGCTTAATTACCCAGTTAACAAATTGACTTTCAGAAAGAACACCAGCCCAGCTATCAAATAGTTGAATAACTTCAACCCCATGTTCAATCTGCTGAATCAAATATTCTACAGTAGCTTCAATTAAAATATCTATCAATAATGAGAACTCTTTTGGTGATGAGTAACTCCAGCTTTTTGTACTCATATAATCTTTACTACTTCCGCCTTCAACTACATATGTTGCGACTGTCCATGGTGAACCAGCAAAACCAATTAATGTTGTTGTTTTATACTTTTCATTAATGGCTTTTTTTACATTAGAGACAGTTTTGTATATATTTAAAAGTTTGATGTTAATATTTTTGATATTTAATTTATTAATATCATTTAAAGTAGTGATTGGTTCTAGAATTGGACCACTGCCAGCTACAAAACTCACATTCTGTCCTAGTGCATGAGGAATTACCAGTATATCAGAAAACAAGATCGCTGCGTCCACTCCATAACGACTTACTGGTTGTAGAGTTACTTTTGAAGCTAATTTTGGATTATAACAAAAATCCAGAAAATTATTAGTTGAAGAACGAACTTCCCTATATTCCGGCAGATGTCTTCCAGCTTGGCGCATCAACCATAATGGCACTTTGTCGGTTTTTTCTTTTTTCAAGGCTTGTAAAATAGGTTTTTTCTTTTCTTGCAACATTTTATTTTGCTTAGTCCATTTATTAATAGTCTTACACAACTAATAAGAATTATATAGCTATATAAGTTGTTGTTGTTGTTGTCATGGTAATATTGGGGATTAAACTTTATTTTCAATTTATACATTACATATTAAAAACATTGAAACTATAGAATTTTTGAAAACAACTAAGATATTAAAAGATTGATTGTTGGCAGTTTCTATAAAGCATTATAAAATATATTGTTTTTATACACTTTGTTTGCGTCCAAATACGATAATAAAATGTATAACTTTAACAACTTTTTTATTCACATTCTTGTACTATAAAAAGGTAGATTGTATGATTAGGCTAATAGATTTTTTTCAATAATGATAGTTTTTCTAATAAGTATGAGTATATATTTTAATCCACAATTAATACCAAGGTTATTCAAAAGGTTTATAATGAATCGACTATTGTTAAATGTCTGATTTTCATCTTTATTTAATTTCTGATGCAACGGGTGAAACCGTAGAGTCAGTTGCTAGAGCATGTTTGGTTCAATTTGAACATACACAACCAATAGAACATGTTTGGAATTTAGTTCGATCTGATACTCAAATTAATGATGTCATTGAAGACATCCAACAAAGACCAGGATTTGTTCTTTATACGTTAGTAAATAAGGATATTATAATTAAACTTCAAACAGCCTGCAGGAAATTAAAAGTGCCATGTGTTTCAGTGTTACAACCGATTATGACAACGTTTGGTAACTTCTTAAATGAAAAAGGAAATGCGCATCCGGGTTTACAATACACTTTAGACGCGAATTATTTTGAGCGCATTGCTGCAATGGATTACGCTATGAGTCACGATGATGGGCAAGCCATGTGGAATATAGGAGAGGCAGATGTATTAATTCTGGGCGTTTCACGAACTTCAAAAACTCCAACATGTGTTTACTTAGCAAACCGTGGCATAAAAGCAGCAAACATTCCAATTATTTTAGGTCACACAATACCAGAGAATATTTTTGAATTAAAAAACACTCTTATTGTAGGATTGATCAAAGATTCCAAAAGTTTGGTCCAAATTCGTAAAAACCGATTGCGAATGTTAACAGAAAATGAAGAGGCCGATTATGCAAATCCTGCTCAAGTAACTGAAGAGATTAATTTTGCTATGAGATTATTCACAACAAAAAACCTAAATGTTATCGATGTGTCGCGACGTAGTATTGAAGAAACCGCTGCAGCAATTATAAAATTGCATACGCAATTTTTAGAAACTCCATCAAAAGATTTAGCATGAAAAATCAGGCCCCAGAGATTATATTGGCGTCAGCGAGCAAGTCTCGGAAATCACTATTAAAAAATGCTGGTGTAAATTTCCGTGTTGAAACTTCCAATGTAGATGAAAAACAATTAAAAAAAGATATGGAAGGAATACCGGTTGAGAGCCTTGTTTTAAGACTTGCTACCGCAAAGGCAGAGGTCGTCTATCAAACCAATAAAAAAAGTTTAATCATTGGAGCAGATCAGATGCTAGAATGTGAAGACACCCTATATGATAAGCCAACTGATTACTCAGACGCCTTTGAGCACCTAAAAAAGCTACAAGGAAAAATGCATCGATTAATCACAGGAGTGTGTGTAATATATCGTGGAGAGGTTGTTTGGACTTTTGTCGACCAAGTCAGTTTGGAAATGCGAAGCTTAAGTGATAAATTTATTAATGAGTATTTGGAGATTGTGGGACCAGAAATTTTTTCAACTGTTGGATCATATCGTTTAGAGGGACATGGAGCGCAACTATTTAATCATGTAACTGGTGATTTTTTTACTGTTCTGGGGTTACCAGTTTTACCATTACTGAATTTTCTAAGAGTTAAAAACTTTATGGTTTCGTAATGAAAAAAAAACTTAATGCTGGTGTGGTTGGCTGGCCGGTAAAACATTCAATTTCCCCTATTTTGCACCGCTTTTGGCTTGAGGAAAATAACGTAAATGGTGACTATGTTTTGTTCACAGTTATGCCCAATGATTTTGAGTCATTCATGCGAAATTTGGCACATGAAAATATAAAGGGTCTTAATATTACTCTGCCTTACAAACAAGAGGCGTTAAAATTTTGCGATAGAATTGATGCCGCCGCGAAAAGAGCTGGCGCTGTCAATACAATTGTAATAGACCATAATCGAAAATTACTCGGAACAAATACAGATATTTATGGTTTTGTTCAAAACCTTAAGAGCCGGTTCCCCCGATGGTCCTCTAATTCAGCACCGGTTGCTGTCATAGGTTCTGGGGGAGCTGCGCGTGCAGTTATAATAGGACTTCAAGATTATCTGAATGTTAAAAACATAAAATTATTTAATAGGTCAAAAAAACGAGCCCATAAACTTTCAAATGATTTAGGTGGGTTTATTACGGTTTGGAGTTTGGACCAACTACCTGCGGAGTTGTCTGATGTCTCAATGTTGATTAATACAACAAGTTTGGGTATGTCAGGACAAAATGAGCTAGACGTAGATATTACGGCTTTACCTCGAAAATGCGTTGTTTATGATATTGTCTATTCCCCAGTACAAACCAGATTGTTAGAGGCAGCTAAAATCCAGGGGAATCCCACTGTTGATGGGTTAGGAATGTTATTATACCAAGCGCAACCGGGATTCGAGTCTTGGTTTGGTGTTAAGCCAACCGTAACGCAGTCTTTAAGGGAGCGTGTATTAAGTACACTGGAGAAATAGTGTATATTCTCGGACTTACTGGCTCGATCGGAATGGGTAAAACGACAGCAGCCAGAGCTTTCAAAAATCTTGGTATTCCAGTATATGACGCAGACGCAACCATACATAGGATTATGAACGAAAACAGTACTGTTGTTGCAGCGATAAAAAGTATATTTCCAGAAGCCGTTAAAAATAATTCTATTGATAGAATTATTTTGGGCTCGATCGTTTTTGAGAATATATCTGCATTAAAAGAGTTAGAAAAAATTTTACATCCTTGCGCCAAAGTTCTGCAATATAAATTCATGCGTTGGGCCGCTAAAAATCGATACAATATGATAGTTTTAGATGTTCCACTTCTGTATGAAACGAAAGGGGATCAGTTTTGTGACGCGGTTATTGTTGTGTCGGCGCCAAGCTTTATCCAACGATCGCGGGTCTTTGCGCGCGCTAATATGACCGAAAAAAAATTTATCGAAATTTGCAATCGTCAATTATCTGATAAAGAAAAAAGATGCAAAGCAAATTATATTATTCCAACAGGCTTGGGCAAAAGTGTGAGTTTAGCGTACATAAAAAAAATTATTCAAGATGTGAAAACAAAAAATAGCCGCAAATGGTTACCTGGAAGAGGGATTTATGTTGAGACAAATAGTACTTGATACCGAAACAACCGGTTTTCGATATTCTGATGGCGATAAAATAGTAGAAATTGGTTGCATTGAACTGGAGAACTTTTTACCAACCGGCAACACTTTTCATCAATATATAAATCCAGAACGAGCGATGCCACTAGATGCTTTTAAAGTGCACGGTTTAAGCGACGAGTTCTTAGAAAAATTTCCAACTATAAGTGATATAATTAGCGATTTTCTTGAATTCATCGGAGATGACTCTGTACTTGTTATTCATAATGCTCAATTCGATATGGGATTCCTCAATGCGGAATTGAGAGCTTTAGGCAGAACGCCAATCTCAATGTCACGTGCTATTGATACTGTTAAATTAGCGCGAGAGAAGTTTCCCGGCGCGCCTGCAAGTTTGGACGCATTGTGTCGAAGGTTTAAAGTAGATAACTCAGGACGCGAACTCCATGGTGCGCTTTTGGACGCGGAATTACTCTCTGAAGTATATCTCGAATTAATAGGAGGTAGACAACCTGACTTTGAGCTATCTGACCAAGTGAAAACTTTAGATATTAAAAAGCAAAAAGTTACGATACGAGCTCTCAGGTCGTTTAGAGCCACGCATACAGAAAAACTAGCCCACAAGAAGTTTTTAAGCAAGTTAAAGGCACCGATTTGGTTTGATTAATCACCCAAATTTTTTTTATCAATCAGGTGTGTTAGTGGCCTTGTCTTGATTTTGCAGAATCCGTTGCTGATAAAGTGATGCGAAATCAACGGGCGTTAGCATTAAGGGAGCAAATCCTCCGTCACTAGTTACATCAGCAACAATTCTCCTTAAAAAAGGAAACAGTATTAATGGACAATCAATCAACAATACAGGTCCTATATTTTCAGTAGGCACATTTATTGTAAAGATACCAGCATAAGATAGTTCACAGATGTATGCTAATTCTTCCTTTACTTTCGCTTCCGCCCGGACTTTCAGTACGACCTCAAAAATGTTTTGATCTTTAGCATTCCCTTGAACATCAATATCAACTTGTATATTTGGCATTTCAGATTGAAGTAGGTTGAAAACCTCAGGTGTATTAGGCGCTTCAAACGACAGATCTTTTGTATACTGACCATTTATCACTAAGGAGAGCGCCGGCGAATCTTGCGTTACTTTATCGTGTGACTCTTCTGTGAAACGCTCATCTTCATCTGTGTTATTTTTATCAATCATATTGCTTCCTTAAGAATGTTTTTTATTGTTTTTGTGAGGATCCGGAGTGTTAATCTCCTCAAATTCCCCGTCTATTGTTGTGTAATGGGCATTCGCCGAGTCGAAGTTATTGTTTTTCATATAAGCATCAAGGTTTACATTCGCAACCAATGATTTATTAACGATGGCTTTA
>Ga0209630_10001657_pt1 | contig 23279 bp, 21 predicted proteins | sample COG_01_FD_184745 | JGI IMG/M metagenome (GOLD analysis project Ga0209630, IMG submission 184745) | Pelagic Microbial community sample from North Sea - COGITO 998_met_01 (SPAdes) (version 2) | ecosystem: Environmental > Aquatic > Marine > Neritic zone/Coastal water | place: Helgoland, sampling... | reverse complement strand
CCAACACCAAATCCAACACCAAATCCAACACCAAATCCAACACCAAATCCAACACCAAATCCAACACCAAATCCAACACCAAATCCAACACCAAATCCAACACCAAATCCAACACAGTATACTATAACATATGCATCGACCATCCCAAATGTTGTTTCATTATCTAAAACAGGACAATTTCCAGACAGCATAACAAAAGTGGCATGGGTCGAATATGATAGTGAGAATTCATATAAGATCATTGAGTTCAATGGCAGCAATGAACAACCTTATATCATTCAAGATGAACTGACACATCACCCCGTCGTTGATACAAATATGACTACAACATTGTGTATTGGTAGTAAAACCAACAACAGGGGAACAGTATTATATGATGTCAGTGACGATGTCATTAACATGAGTTACCCATCTTTTATAGGAACGCCCTATAACTGGATACAAATAGCATCAGGTAAAGATAAACACTTCGCAATTCATCATGATAGTTCATACTTTATATCTATTGGTCAACTAGATGAAACTAGAATCCTACTTACGAATACGATAGATATTAAGACACCATATAAACGCGATTCACAGTATACAACAAAGCGATTTTATTGGACTGATGATACATATAAAATATTATATATTAAATTGGGCGAAGTTGAAGAAGGGCTGATCGAGCCTTATGATTTGCCGAACCCAACTGGAGTAATAATTACAGCTACTGCATTTTATGCTGATCCAGACGACAACTATATATTGTATATATCACATGCCGACAGTAAGTTATATTATCTAAATCTAAATCTTGACCCGCCTGCTTCGACTCAATTAAACGTGTCATCCACGAATGTTAAAGTGTTTAATGTAAACCCCATTGCAAAATGTATAGTCGCAATAACAGATGATGATAAAATTTATTATTCAAATACAGTTACATCATCGTCGTCGTTCAACTTATTAACAGTGCCATCCGTGTTAACCGTTGAAAAAATAAATACGATTACACAAATAACTTTATCAGGCAGTGTTCCATCTAATCAACAATTTTATGCGTTTGCAAAGAGTGAATCCGTCTTATATAGGGGAGAAATAAATGCCCCGGTGCCAACTCCTACACCATCCCCACCGACACCATCTACTGTTTCAATCTCAGAACTTAGTATAGTAGATAATGTCATAACTATTACGTACACACCATCGATAATAGCAGCACCGACAGCAGCGCCGACAGGACCACCGACAGCAGCGCCTACAGCAGCACCGACAGCAGCACCGACAGCAGCACCGGCACCAATTCCGGCAACGCAAAACATGCGAGAGCTAGTAACCCAGTATTTTGACACTACAACAACCCACCAAGGTGTAATAGACAAATATGGGACTATAGACAAATGGGATACTAGTAATGTTACAAATATGAATAATATGTGTGGTAATGTTCCAACATTTAATGAAAACATATCAGGGTGGAATACAAGTAGTGTTAAATTTATGGAAGGAACATTTAACGGTGCTACATTATTTAATCACAACATCTCAGGATGGGATGTTGGTAAAGTTACTAATATGTCTGTAATGTTCCATAATGCAATAGCATTTAATCAATCCCTAGCATCATGGAATGTTAGCAACGTTAAAAATATGGGTTATATGTTCAGAGTTGCAAAAACATTTAATAAACCCATAGTATCATGGGATGTTAACAAAGTTACAAATATGGAACGAATGTTCGACGGGGCTACAGTATTTAATGAAGACATATCGGGATGGGGTGTTGGTAATGTTACTCTTATGAATCATATGTTCAATAATGCAATAGCATTTAATCAAAACATATCGGAGTGGGATGTTAGCAAAGTTACAAATATGGATTCGATGTTTAATAGTGCTACAGTATTTAATCAAAACATATCGGGGTGGGATGTTAGCAACGTTGCAAATATGGAGAGGATGTTCAATAATGCAATAGCATTTAATCAATCCCTAACATCATGGAATGTTAGTAACGTTACAAATGCCATTCGTTTTGGCACTGGTTCACCTCTATGCCCTGGTACAGATACTAATGCTAAAACTCCTGATTTTAAGAACCCCTCGGTGGGAAACTCGTCAATATGTCAACTTTAATATTATTGACATTTCAGTGACGTTACCTTCATTATATAACAAATCATTTGTTAAATAAATATAAATATTAAATACATTTATATAATAATGATATCAGTTATCACTATTACAAATAAACAAGACGACCATATATATAGAAACATATTTACTAACTATATTAATCAATCTTATACAGATAAAGAACTTATACTTATTATAAATAGGGATAATGCAGACACCTTTTATAGACATCGGCAATATAAAAATATCGATATTTATAAAAACATCCTCGATGAAATATTAGTTGAACGGAATATAAATAAACAAACACAGGAGTTAATTAAAAATACTATTAAAATCTATAAATTCCCATTAAATTCCCTGGGCGACTGTTTGAATAAGAGTGCTTTATTGGCACGTGGCAAATATTGGTGTAAATGCGACGATGATGATAAATACGGTAGTAAATATCTTGAAAATAGTATTTTGTATCTAATAAAAAGCGGTGCTGATATTGTCGGTAAAAGGCGTGTATTTGTCGAAGATAAACAGACAAAATCTCTTTATCTAACAAACACTGATAAACCACAAACACATAAAATGACAAGTTTTATAAGAGGTCCTACATTTTTTTGTAAAAGAACACTGGTGTTAGAACTACAGTTTCCACCTATAAATACAGGTGAAGACACTGAGTTTTTACGCCGATGTATTAAGGCAAGCCGACAAATATATACAACAGATGAAAATGATTTTGTATATATTCGAAATAGTGAAATAGGACAAACATCGACACTGTCCTTAAAAAAAATATTGGGAAATAATTATACGAAGTTGAATTGATATCCAATATTAATATCTATCAACATGTCCCCTCATATCAGGGTATTGATCGGGTCGTTCAATTTTATTCGGTTCCGGTAGTGGTTGTATATCAACTTCTTTAATTTCAACATTAGTTGGTGTTTGTATATTACATGTAGGGCATATAATATACCCCTCTGAGATAGAACCAATACAATGATATTGTTTTGTTATAATCTTTCGAATAGACATATTTCTAAATAAATGATTCATTTATATATATTATATTATATATAATTGATTGAACAAAATGGGTAATAAAGTTATAGATGCAACCGATATGATTAACAATCATCCGGGTGGCAATGTTTCTTTAATAACTAAAAAAGGAATTGATATAACAAATGACTATAAGTTTCATAGTCCCGGAACACAAAGATATATTCGCGGACTAGTTGTCGGTATTATATGAACACATAAACATATATATAACTAATGTCATATTATTCTTATAAATATGAAAATAATTAATGATACTATACATGGGCAAATTGCTATGAGTGAGATTGCTATGAAAATTATAGATACCCCCGAATTTCAACGTCTCAGATCTATTAAACAATTGGGTGCATGTAATTATGTTTTTCCTACTGCTACACATACTCGATTTGAGCATTCAATCGGAGTAGCACATTTAGGCAAGGAATTCTTAACGAGATTAGTGTTAAATAGTAATAGTGATAAGAATCCGATTAAAGTGACCGCAAATGACTATCTAATGGTTGAACTGGCCGGATTATGCCACGACATTGGTCATGGTCCGTTTAGTCACACATTTGATAGTGATTTCTTGGTTCGTCGGTTCGAACTAAATAGTAGCGACGATGAACTTATGATTGGTCAATTATACAACACCCACGAAAATAGGTCGTGTTTATTATTACGACATATTAATACAAAATATGATATTGGTTTATTGGAAGAACAACTCGCCATTATATGCGAAATGATTGTTCCAACTAAAAAAAACAAATCATTCATATATGCAATTATATCAAATCAGTTAAATTCACTTGATGTAGATAAGATTGATTATATACAGCGTGATATATATATGATTGGTTTAGAATATGGATTTAAACACAGTAGAATGTTTACAATGGCAAAAGTAATAGATGATGAAATATGTTATCACCGGAAAGAAGCATTTAATATTAATGAATTCTTTCGTCTTAGATATAACCTACATAAACGAGTGTATACTCATAATGTTGTCCGTTCATATGAATATATGATATCTGATATTTTACATATGATTGACCCGTATTTGAAAATATCAAATAGTATTAATAATCCGGAAGAGTTTTGTAAGATTACAGATTCTATTATTGAGTTGATTCCATTCTTACCACATCTAGATAATATTGATGAATTAACATTGCTTTTAAACAGATTGAAAACACGTGACATATACAAATGTGTTGCAGAAGTTAATATATACGACACCGATTTATTTGAAATGTGTAAAATGAATTTATTATTCGAAATTAAGAAAGATGATATATTAAATCTTTCAAAATATTTGATTATAGATGAAATAAAGATTGGACTAACTAGTGGAGTTAAACACCCTATTGAAAATATCCGGTTTTATGACAGTAAAAATGATAATATTCGAATTAATCCACAAGAACTATCTATATTCAAGAATACATTTAATAATGAACACATTGTGCGGTTTTATATAAAAGATATGTCTTATTATGAAAAACTAATATCATATATTGATAATTTCAAGAAGAATTTTATGACAAAAAATAATTATGTTTATTTGTAATACTATAAACAAATCTTGTCACATGGTAGTTTCATCTTATGTACTTTTAAATGTATACAATATCGGTCTACACCTTGTTTATCAACTGTCTGAATATATATTTTATAATATACAATACGAGCCTCTAATAATTTACAACATTCTATTAAATTATATAGTGTTATATTCAAATCGGATTTTAATATACCTGTTGTATCTCCTTTGTCTGTTACACCTAAATAATATTCAGCATATCCACCTCCCTCGGTTAGTCTAAATAATAGTTGCGTGGTAAGTTGATGTATCTTGTGTTGTGATATATCACATAATTTCCACTTATATTCGATATTGCCAGCATTATCTTCTGGCAATAAATGGTTTAACGTAGTCATATATAGTATACTACTATATAGTTTTATATAAAAATCGATGCATATTTTTATATAAATGAAATAAACTGATCCATATGTCCGTAGTTTGGATCGGCGACAAGGAGGCCATCGGCATCATCAACGAAACGATCCACGGCGACGACGAGTGTTCCTACAAATTAGGGTTTCTGGTGGGTGACATCAAGCGGAAAAACCCGCTTAAAACCACGTTCTTTCGGGATCAAGTAGCCGTGCGTTACGCTGTGATCGCCGCCGAAAATACAATCAACGTTATACCCGACTGGTATTTCAAAAAGATTGGCTTTTACGACTACTTGAAACAGTAGGACCGACTACTTTCACTGGTTGAACACCACGCCCAACGCTCTTTGGATCTTCATCTTTACCCTGTTATCCGGCATAGCCTTACACGACTCGTAATCGTTTATAATCTTAACAGAAACGTTAATCTTCAACGCTAGTTCTTTTTGCGACATTTTATTGTTTAGACGTGCCGATTGAATTTGTCTAGATAGAGACAATGATATTTTTTTTATATCAAATGCCTCTGTTTCATTATCGATTTTATGTAGTTTCTGCATATTCGTATTACTAATTGAATTACTTACTACACGTTGTGTTGTTTTATAATTAGACCTACGTATATCATCATTCGTTAATGTAACGGATTGTTTCTTTTTAAAAACAACAGTATTCCAATCTTGATGTGACATAATATACTATATATTATATTATGTTTTAATATTTAAAACATAATGTCTATTTATTTTTATTATTGTCGTTGAACTTTGTCGGTTTATTTACATTACGCAACCACGGCGAGTCTTTTTCGAACATGTCTCTAAATGTCGACGTTAAGTGTGGTTCTTTACGTTGTTGTTGGGCAAATGTTTGTGGTATATATCTATATTGAACCTTTGGTGCTGGACAGTGTTGATTACTCTTGACGACACCTATTGTTATAAAAACAAACCCGATTAACATTAATAAAAAAACAAGTGATTTCATATAATGTATATTATAAATAAATTCTACTATATATACTGTACGTATACGATGAAATAAAACTATATAAAATTGAAATAATTTTTATATAGTTTTATACATTCAACTACCTACAAAATGCCATCTATATTTGGAAATAATAGTTCCAGCAAAAGCTGGTCCATGTTCAACAGTAATTCTAGCATGTCAAAAACACGCACCAACACTATAAATAGTGAGCAGTTGGACGACGTGTTACTTAGTTCGACCTATAAAACAGGCAAGAAATCAAAATAACACAACTCGACAAACTCACTCGCTAGAACACTCAATAGAACACTCAATAGAACACTCAATAGAACACTCAATAGAACACTCAATAGAACACTCAATAGAACAATGGAATTAATAGAACTTAATATGTGTTATCTTTTTATTAGCATATTTAAGTTCAAATGAATCACTCCCATATAAATTATTAAGAAACTTACCAGGGTCAATATTAACAACACTTAGGTGCTTGTTCCATAATTTTATAAAATCACTATATTTAATGAACTTGTCTTTAGGTAATTCATGTATAACTCTATTTAATTTCATTTTAATAGTCATTAACTCAACAGATTGTCTATTACTCTTTTTGACTTGAAATAATATAAAGTTATTAAAGTTACTAATCTTTTCAATATTACCCATTAATATATCAATACCTATTATGTTACCAATAGTTGATGTTTTAACTTTAACAATCCTCGGCCAATATTCCATAAAATATAGAACATCATCTAAATTGTGACCCCAATTTGTTTTATCAAAAAATTTACAGAATAATTCTAATATATCATCTCTTTTCATATACACCTTCCCTTTTTTCAAATCCATAATGAATGAATTATACTTATTCATTAACAACTTATTATTATTTAGTTTCAACATAAATCCATTATCCCAACTGCGTCTATTTATATCTGGTAATAAAGATGCTTGTTTATACCGAGTCTTCAATAACAAGAATGGAATATCACCTTTATTATTCTTATCAAATAATTCTTTATTGATAACCTTGAATATGTTATATGCCATTAGAGATTTTGTTTTTATTCTAAGATTAAGAGCAGTTCTTAATGCATCTATATATTCAACATCTAATATTGTTCGCCATCCATTCATCATTATATCCTGCAATGCTTTAATCCACACCTTATTATTATTAACAAACTTAATTGTTTTATGGTGTATGCTATTTTCTGCAACATAAACCATTATACGTAATAATCTAAGTAATTCATCGTGATTAAATTCATCAAATATTCTAAACTCCATCCCGTTTGGTTTATCCATTGCAGCACCCGATATACGTTCAGTTGGATCAGCTGGATCCGGTCCGAATGTGCGGAAATCACTACTTAGAGTTGTTATACCACCCTCTTTAATAGCATATGGACTTGGTTTAATACACGGTTTTAATTTACTATTTTCGTGAAAATCAAAATTATCTCGCCAATGTGTATTAATATTCGCATATCGACCAATACCTTTTTTGAAATTCTTAACATTACTACCCGCGAAATTACCCCATGCTACTCTTAATACTCTAAATGAACCACGTGCCCTGCGTTCTAATGTTCCTACTGCTTTATCGTCGCATGAGAAAAATGCTGTTAAAAGTAATGGTTCTAACCATTGCATTTGATTTGCGAAATTAATGTGCATGTCTCTAAATTGGGTAGTTGTTGTTTTTGATGTATAAGGCATCGTCATTGTTACGTGATAACTACCAGTATATTCGGGGTGTGGTTTACCGTTGAACAATACATAATTACTCATACCGAATGGAAATGAATTAAGTTCACCTCTCTTTAATATCTGTTTTTGAACTCTCTTGTCTTTTTCTAATATTTCTAAAAAATCATCGTGGAGATTCATTAATTCATCCCAATATGCCTCAATTGGTTTAATACCATTTCGAATCGACGAAAATGGTTCAGTTGTTATAAATTCAGGCATTAAATATGGTGCTTTTTTCAATACATCAACACCATTACATTTCCGCCCAGTCTTTTCAAACGGAACTTTAGATTGAATAAATGTTTTTTGACTGTGTTTCAGTGAAATCTTGCCTTTTGCTTCATCTTTTAGTATGTTATTTACCGCAGTTTCACTGTCAAATAAGTCAAATGCTTTCAAGTTTGATTTTTGGTTATCAAAATATTTATTATAATTCCAATGAAATAAATGTGTTTCATGTTCTAACCCAAATCCCCATTTATGTGATTGTAATCTTTTAACACGTTTATCTTTCATCATGTTATTATATAGTTTTTCGTATGCCATAATACTTTCCGGATTTCGTGTCATATAACTGGCAGATGTTGGTCGTGGTTGAACCCTCCCACCTATTTTTTTAGTAGGATTTGATATCTTTTTTTTTCTAATTAATTTGGACATTTTATGTGATTTATCTATCATATAATATAATTAAATATAATATATTCACGCGATTAGAAGTTTTATATATATAATGTAGTAAATAATAACTAGATATGGATATAAACAGGTGATAGAATACCAGATTAATAAATTCTAAAGAGACTAAGTATATATATAATTATTAATAAATATTCATAATATATATGACCACTTCATCAATCTGTTTAAATATGATTGTCAAAGATGAATCACATATTATTGAGAAAACACTTAATAATATTATTTCACAAATTCCGATAACATATTGGATTATATCAGATACAGGGTCGAGTGACAATACACGCGAAATTATAACGGATTTTTTTAAAGAGAAAAATATACCGGGTGAACTATTAAATGACGAATGGAAAGATTTTTCTCATAATAGAACAATTGCTCTAAATTATGCATTTAATAAAACGGATTATCTTTTTTTCTTTGATGCCGATGATTACATTCATGGAAATATAGAATTGCCAGCGAAATTGACAGAAGATATTTATTTATTACAATTTGGTGGTAATATAGAATATACAAGACCATTATTGGTATCAAATAGGATAAAATGGAAATATGTAGGAGTCTTACACGAATTATTAGTAAATATTGGACCCATAAATAAAACAATAGGTATAAATGGGAAATATTGGATTCAGTCTGGGAGAACAGGTTCTCGTAATTTAAATCCTAATAAATATAGGGATGATGGATTAACATTAGAAAAAGCGTTTGAGAATGAAAAGGATGATACAAATTTAAGAGATAGATACGCATACTATGCTGGACAAAGTTTTAAAGATGCTGGTATGTATGAGAAGGCGACCGAATGGTTTGAGAAATCATTATATTTAAATATAGGATTGCAATACAAATATATAACATGTATATATTTGGGAGATTGTTATAGTAAACTTGATAATGTTGAGAAATCTATGATTTTTTGGGCAAAATCACACGAATTTGATAAGAAACGATTAGAAGGTATAGTTCGGATAATGCAGTATTATTATAATAAAGGAATTCATTTCATGGTAGTCTCATTATATGAAAAGTTTAAAAACATTGGAACAGTGGATATCACAACTGCATTGTTTCATAACAATATGGTTTATTCTGAATTTAATTATTATAACCAGATTAGTGGGTATTATGCAGATGGTCATAAATCAGCATATGATAGTTGTAAATATTTATGTTTAAATGATACACTCGTTAAGTGGAGAGAAAATGCCATCGATAATATGGCATTCTATAAAGAACATTTCGATAATGACGAATTAAATACAGAATTTATTAAATTCTTTATTGATTACTTACATAAATCTACTAATAATGAGAAAAGGGCAAAAGTTTGGAAATATTCGAAAGATTTAATTCAAAAACATCATCCCGAGATATATAATAGTATAGAACAATCATTCGTCAATAATATTAAAAAAGACAAACAGTATAATAGAAGCAATAAAATATTAATTTACACGGGTTTCATGGACCAACTTTGGAATAATACAATAGTAAAGACTAAATCAATTGGAGGAGCAGAACGAGCCGTTGCGTATTTGACAAGATATTTACCGAAAGATTATGAAATATTTATTAGTGGCGATGTTGCGGATGAAGTTGTGGATAATATAACGTATATTCATCGCAATAAATTACAACAATTATTAGATACTGTAGAATTTCACACTATAATTGTTTCTCGGTATGTTTCATTTTTCTTAATGTATCCACGATTTACTTGTTATAAATTATTTATATCGGCACATGATAGTACTGGGTTTATTAATGGTGTTTCTGAAAAGTCTGTATCTTCGATAATTGATAATAATAATAATCTAGTCGATGGAGTAATTTGTTTAACAAACTGGCATAAATCAAATATACTTGAAAAACATCCTATATTAAGTAATAAAATCCATATTATTAATAATGGTATATTACCTGAACTTTTCGATACTACACTCGTTAAAATCAAGAACAAATTTGTTTGGACATCTTGTAGTTATAGAGGATTAATTCTATTAGCAAAACTATGGCCACTCTTATTAGAAAAGATACCAGATGCAACATTGGATATTTCTTCATATAATGCTTTCCCATCACATGCGTGTGATCAGGAAATTCTTGAAATTATTAATAAACATGATAGTATAACACACCGAGGTAGATTAAATACTGAACAGTTGTATGATTTGATTTCAAATGCAGAATATTGGTTATATACAAATACCTTTCCAGAAACTAGCTGTATTACCGGAATGGAGATGTTGATGAGTAGGGTGATTTGTTTATATTACCCACTTGCTGGATTAGTTGATACTGTAGGTGATTATGGAATTAAAGTATCGCCTGGAACTGAGATTGATACAATTTTGTCATTAACAGAAGAAACGAAGGATGAAATGCGTCAAAAAGGCATGGAGTATGCCAAGACGTGTTCTTGGAAGAATAGAGCAACTGAATGGTCAAATGTGTTGATGTTGACGAAAAAGAAATGGATTTTTTATATAAGTAAGTCATTCGAAGGAAAAATGATAGAAGAATATATAAACAATCAAACAAATGGCGAATATAAAGTTGAGTTAACAAATAATAGAGACTATATAATAGATATTAATCCGGATAGATTAACATTTATATATGAAATATTTGATGAAAATATATTTACTGAATTAAAAAATACTACATTTGGATATTTAAATACTGAACCATTGAATTTACCAAATAGAATAAATACGGTGATAAATATTTTAAATAAATTTCCCCAGTTGGAATATTTTGATTATAGTAACTCTAATTTAAAAATTTTAAAAGAAAATAATATAGATATACAAAATAAAATATATTTATCTTACATGTCTAATAAAAATGATTTAGATGTATTAACAAATTTATTGGTGAAATCTGCACCCAAGTTATATGATTTTGGAATTATTAAAACGTTGGGTGGTGTTGTTACAGAAAGAAGACAACTAGTTATTGATTTCCTATTAAAAAATAATTTTACATTAAATATTATAGAAGGATGGGGTCTCGATAGAGATACCGAATTATCAAAATGTAGAATAATACTTAATATTCATGGAAATTTAAATACTAATGTTAGTAATATTTTTGAACATATTCGGTGTGATCGTTTATTAGAATCTGGATTCAATATTTTATCAGAAACATCATATGAATTGGATGAAGAGTTTATTAATAAATATGATAATTTAAAATTAATCGAATATAATGATTTCTTTAAAATTGATAATATTGTGGAAATATATAATAATTGGTTGCCAAATAAACTTCATAATAATTATGTATTAAACATTTTAAAAAATACACATATAAGATTAGATATTCCTCGAGATCATATTAATTTTATAACTAAACTTATAGAAATATATAATCCAAAAGTAATTTATGATATGGGGTCCAGTGTTTTGCATTGGTCACAACATGCATATAAATTATGGAATAATAGTGATATTTATTTATTTGATGCTATGAGTGAAATGAAATTGTTTTACGATGATTATTCCAAAATAAATAATGTAAAACTTAATTATAATATTGGAGTTTTATGTGATGAAGATTTTAAAAGAATTAGTTTTTATCAAAATAACGAACTATCTGGTGGGAATTCTTATTATAAAGAAATTGGACATCCTGAATCGCACAATATTTTTAATGAGAATAACATTAAACATAAGATAGGAATGACACTAGAAACAATTGTTAAAAACAAAAACATACCATTGCCAGATTTAATTAAAATAGATGTTCAAGGGGCAGAATTAGATATATTAAAGGGTTCTATGAGTGTAATTAACCATGCCAAATTTCTTATAGTTGAACTACAACATACAGAATACAACAAGGGAGCCCCTCTGTGTAATATAACTCGTGACTTTTTAATCGAAAATGGTTGGAACGTATATGCCGAGAAATTCTGTAATAACGGACCTGATGCCGATTGGTGTTTTATTAATACGAAACATGTAGTTGGAAATGATAATTCCAAAATTGTAGAAAAAATTAAGAGAGAGTTTCATTTAAATTTACACATTGTAAAACAACAACTAAACATAATCGATTGTTTTATATTCTATAACGAATTAGATTTATTAAAATATCGTTTGAATATACTGAATGACGTGGTTGATTATTTTGTATTGGTAGAGTCTAGACATACTTTTGTTGGTAAAGAAAAACCATTATTTTATCAAGATAATAAGGAATTATTTGCGGAATTCAATCATAAAATTATACATATTATTGTAGATGATTTCCCTCACAAATTTCCAAATATAGATTTTGTAAAAGAAGAACAATGGATCAATGAAAAATTTCAGCGTAATTGTATTTCAAGAGGAATTGACAAATTACATTTACACGATAACGATGTGGTTATATTGTCGGATGTTGATGAAATACCAAGAATAAATTTATTAAAAAGTATAAAATCGAATGAAATAAAGATAAATGAAGTACATACATTACAAATGGATTTTTATTATTATAATTTACATTCAAAAATGGATCATTATACTGATGTTGTGAGAATATTACCATATCGTATATATAAACAACTTGAAATGACTATTGATGATATTAGATTCAAATATCACAAAAAAATTATAAATAATGCTGGATGGCATTTAAGTTATTTCGGAGATGGAAATTTCATAAAAAATAAGATTGAAAACTTTGCTCATCAAGAATTAAATATAGAATTATTTACAAATAAAGACAATATAGAAAATAGAATTAAGAATAACAAAGACTTGTTTGATAGACCAACTAATATAATTTATATCGAGATTGAAGATAATAATAATCTGCCCCCACAATATGACAATTATTTGACAAAATTTTATAAACCAAATATAAATAAATAATTGGTTAACTCACTTATATAAATTCACTTATATTTCAAATAATTCATAAAAATCTGCAATAGAATCCCGTGTTAAATAGTTTGTATAATTAAGTAACCATGTTTTACCATAAACACCCTTGTCAAATATATCATACCCGTGTTTTATAGCAATTTGTTCCATAAATTCAGGTCGCATGTTAACTATATTATCATTATATATATGTATTCTAGCACTATGAAATGATTCACCACTACAAAGGTGTTTGATTTCTCCTTCCGTTTTAATTTTATTAAACAACATTTCAACAGCTGGTTTTGTAAGATATTTAACCGTCGTTTTATCATTATAATTTTTTGCTTGTATAGCTATTTTCTTATTATCTTTATGGACAATTAAATCAACCCCACCATCACCAGTACCACCAGTGTGAATTGTATTATATCCTTCATTTTGATAAATGATTTTAAGAACTTTCTCAAATAAAATACCATCTCTCCCATGGCCATTTTTTGTTTCTATTAAACGACTGTTTATCTTATTTCTTATAATCCCAATATCATATTTTAATTGAACCGTATTATTTGATAATCCTCTCTTTATATGAAACAAACATGGTTTCATATGATTTAGTATTCTATTGGAAATCATATTAATTTATAAATATTAAATCAATTTTTGTTATATTTATATATGGATTGTGTATAACAACGTATATTATTCATATATCTTATTTACAGTAAGTTTTGGACCTCTCTTATTTTTTGAATAATCATTTATATCAATATGGGTTTCACCATCATCGTCTATTTGTGTATTATCAGTGTAGTTTGAGTTATTATATTCCCAAACACTATCAGGTCCTATGCGGAAATTGTCGTGTTTGTCTGCCTTATACCAAAATACTTGATCTTCAATCTTATTACTATTCGCATTATTACATATAACGAGACATTCGAAATTTTCGGTACATTGATCCATTGTGGTACAAAACATATCAAATGTAGGAAACATACCGGCATAATGTTCATATATACGTTTACGATTAGAAACAATATTCTCACGCAGTATGAAAACATAATCAATGTTTGTCCGCAAATTAGGTGGTATTCCCAATGCGAACTGCATTGTCAATAAGAATAGAATATTAAAATGCCGCCCATTCATAAAAACTGCTCTAATATTCTTGTCCTTCTGCCATGTATTATCATATAGACAATCATCTAATATAAGGAACGTTCTAATATCTAGATTATTAGTTGTATCGTTATTAACAACATTCTTCAACTTTTTCTGTCTCTTGATTATGTTTGATGTTATTTCAGGGGCGTATTCGTCGTGAATGAAAATAGGAGGGACGATATTTGAATAAAATTTATTTGCCATTTCAGTCGGTGATATAACAGTTCCAACTGGAATATCTTGATGGTAATATAATAAGTCTTTTGTTAAAAAAGATTTACCAGTGTTACGTTTTCCAATTAAAACGACGACACTATCATCTTGAATTGAAGACATATCAAATCTTTTTAACTGTAAGTTCATTACTAATATAATATAATTTAATTCAATCTGTAATCCGCAGATACTTCATTATCATATTTATAGTCCATCCATATGCGAACCAATTCCAGTATACCAGTCTAACCCATTCATACCGATTACATCGGCAAAATTTGCTGCTACAGTATTATCACCTGTTCCGCATTGATGATACATCGCCCATGTACCAATCCCACCTATATCTGGATTCTCAGTAAGCACATTTATAATATTTTGAACAGGGACAACTCCATCTTCTGGTCTGTCTGGTCTGTCTTCTGGTCTGTCTGCTCCTCGTCCTGTATTAGACCAAGTCTTAAACCCAAGAATAAATTTATTCATCAACGGTTTATTGTCAAATTTTAAACAATTATTACATTGTCCAAATATGAAATTCTGCGGCAGTTGGTTTGCATCTCCTCTTTCAACACAATCAGTTGACCATCCTGCAGATATCCCGTATTGTTCAAAATAATTAATATATGAATTCGTATTTTGCTCCCATACATTCCAATCCCAGTCATTTTGTGGACACATTCCAGCAATTGATCCGTCTCCACCGTGAAATGAAGCTGTTGTATAACAATTCCCTTGATACCACTGAGGCATAATAGCATCAAAATAATCTAGATTATCAAATATATTTGGAAATGCTGATTCACCTGTTCCAATATGAAATTGTGCGGCAGTTGGTGCCGCACTAACAATAAATCCAGCAGTTTTAAACGCCTTTGCTATTTCAACAAATGAATTTGGTTTTATCGAACCATCAAACTCATTTTTTTCGAAATCTAAATCTATCCCATCTAAAAACGATACGCCGTTTTTAGTAAATAAAGTACTTCTTAATGTAATAAAACTTGATACCATTGTATCAATAACAGTAGAACTTAATTGATATGGTGGATTTGGTCTACTTTCCCCTCCAAAACTTAAAGATATAACACCACCATCTCGATGAAAATTATATAATATATCTAACAATTGCTGATTAAAACAATCTCCGGATTTATTACAGCAATCCCCTTTAAGTAATGACTCTTTATTAATTGTACCATCCGTCCAATCCACTGACCCAAATCCAATAAATAACCAATTTATTTTTGAGTCAATCAATTGAGTATTTGTACAATGACCACTCGGAGTGGTACCGTTCATACCAGGACAAAAGTATGTTAAAAAAACTTTACCTTTATTTGGAGAATTTGGGTGGTTTCTTGGATAATTTATATTTGAATCGATCCGAACGAATATATGGGGGTTATGTCCTGGGTGCGGACTACATCCAGGCGGAGGAACAGGAGTAGGAACAGGAGTAGGTCCACCACCTGTCGTATAATCAATCAATATGTTATTTCCTACTATTTGTAATCCAGTTATTTGTGCTGACATTGTATATAATATATAATATATAATAATGGATTCCGTCGCAATATTCACAATGTGTAAAAACGAGAAACATCTATTATCTAAAATAAAACAAACCGGCTTAAAAATCCGGTAAATGTGCCACTATTTCAGGCACCGCTTCACCTCCAGTTTGAATTGAATCGGACACACCTTGGGTGAGTTTAGTAAAATCGACTTTGTTAAAAGTCTTTTTCTTCAATGGTGTGGTTGATTGAACGGGACAACCCATATGGTAATAACAGTATATAACAGCATTAGATGAAATGAACGATACAATAAACACCTTTAAATAATACATCTTATCAATGTAATTTTCAGGATCAGACGAATCAATCATATATATACAAATCGTTATAATAGAAGCAATAATAAGTGATGGTATAACAGGGAACGATAATACAGTAGATAACATTTTATTTAACAAATAAAATAATTATTTAATGTAAACTTGTCAAAAAAACTTGTCAAATAAACTTGTCAAATAAACTTGTCAAAAAACTTGTCAAATAAACTTGTCAAAAAACTTGTCAAATAAACTTGTCAAAAAAATTGTCTAAACTAATCGAATTCCGTCGATTGTTTCTATATTATTTGAAATATTAGTTCTATATATAAATCCTTTATCATTAACCAGGTTATACATATTATATATAAGATGAGTATGATAAATACCATTTGCATTCATAAAATGACCACTTTCAGTTATTATATCTAATCCGCCTAATGTGCCATGTGTCCACGATGTTTTAGAATCGGTATATCGCTGAAATAATACACATATATATGTCTTTTTTTTACAATACCTATTATCATTATCATTTTTGATTCGAAGTGTTATAAATGGTCGACCCCATCCATCAATTCCTCTCATCATTTTATCAGAAACACTATCTACATCAATGTTATCTATATAACCAGTACTACCTAAAAATTTTTTATTCCATTCTAAAATCGGATATTCTAACATTTGTCCAATACCACCGATTAAATTAATAATCTTATTATTATATAACTCACATAAATAATCTTTTAATTCTGTTATGTTATCTTTTTCATTCTGTAATAACGTTTTATAATAAGTACATGTTTTATAAATCATCATTGTTGCTATAGACGAGTTATAACGATGTATTATGGTATATATGTGTTTTGATAAATAGTTCATAATATGTATATATGAAAAACTGTTTATATATTATAATTCGACAAAACACATGGACTATGTCTATCGAATCGAGCGGTGGACACCACGTCGAGTGCGACTAGCTGGAGACATTAGTTGTGGGTTACGTGGAGATGTATCCACGCGATCTCAGGGTGTGGTCGCCCACGAGCATGCACAGGACATGGTTGAGACGGGAGGCGTTGTCGTCTCCAGTGATCGCGCGAACGACCCGGTAGAGGCGGTCCGCGGCGACGTGTGTATCGGGGACTTCATCATCCCAGATACAGTATTCCAACATGCACAGCATGTTGTCCTCACTCATCTCGGGGCAGACCCCTTGAAGGGTCGTCCATGTGGCACCCATCTGCTGAGTGAACTGCATTTCAACAATTTAGAATATTATAATAATTTACCGTCGGATTTTTATAATATATAAAGATTTGACGTGGTAAATATAGAATGTTAAACATAATTTTTTTTTATCTACTTATATGTCAGTCACTTATATGTCAATCCACGAGTAAGCAATATGATTTAATAGAAGAATTGACACTTGAAAATTTAAACTATGTTATGGTAGATGGTGAAATAGAACCAATCATGGCAAATGAAGTTATTTTAAATATGTTTGATAAAGAAGAAGAATTTTATCTATATATTAACTCAAATGGAGGAGACGTCGAGAGTGGTTTAAAAATAGTTAAAATGATGAACTATTTACAGTATAATAATATAAATATCATATGTATAGCACATAAAGCATTCTCAATGGCATTTCATATATATCAACATTGTACAGAACGATTGCTAACACAACATACTATATTGATGCAACATGAAATGATTGTACATATCAATAATAATTTAGAAAATACACAGGAACAATTGAATAAATTTATTAGATGGAATAATATAATTAATACATTTGACAGCGAACGACTTAAAATGGATAAAGATGTTTTTATAACAAATTTGAAGAAGGAAATATGGTTGAGTGGTAATGATATCATTCTACACAATGCCGGAGATCGAAAAATTATATTGAAATAGCATTCAATCTACCAGATTTACATTATTTTATATAATATATTATATAAAATGACAAATATAAGTATTATTATCGAAGTATTATCATATGTTTTACCATATTCAAATGAAATAGCGAATATATTAACATCATCGGGTATAGAAACATTTAAAGACCTATACAAACAATGCATAGATAAATATTTAGTACCGCAAAATATTTTAAAATCAATATCTCCCTCGAAAATATGTAATCAGCACGATATTATTAGTAAAATTATATTTGACATAATCTCATTTGTTGGTATTATTATATATATATCAAAGAATGCTATCCAATTCGGTTATTTAACAGGGATATTAAATGGAATTAATATTATTTTATTTTCTTTTATACTCCCCAATCTTTATATGTTCAGGGTAATTAGAATTATAAAAAAATATTTCAAATTTAAAAATAAATACATTACTATTTTAATAGGACTCGGGTTAGTTGGTATATTAATCGCATGTACAATATTATTCGAATTTATCATATATTCATATGCGGCACATGTTAAGATTGATCCTGAATTAGAAAAATATATATACCCTAGGTAAAGTTTTTAAAAAAATACAAATTGTTTATGTTCACTACTCTTTGTGTTTACGGGGGTCTCAACCGGAGTATCTTTTATGACAATAGTCTCGGGTGATTGTCTATAACTTTTTGGTAGTATATTTTCTTCAATATGAACATTTTTAATATCTTCATCTTTGAATCTTAACTTTTTCTTTATTGTTTTTTTACGTCGCTCTAATATACTTGATGTATTATTTTCAATACTATCTTGGTCTGTATCTTCATCAAAAACAAGCATCGTATCTGGTGTTTTATTAATTGAATAATCTATATTACGCATGTTCCGCTGTCTTTCAACTGGTTCATGTCTTTCAACTGGGTCGCGTCTTTCAACTGGGTCGCGTCTTTCAACTGGGTCATGTCTTTCAACTGGGTCGCGTCTTTCAACTGGGTCGCGTCTTTCAACTGGTTCATGTCTTTCAACTGGGTCGCGTCTTTCAACTGGGTCTTTTTCATTTTTATCGTCTGCATTTGGTTCTTCATCTTCTGGTTCTTCATCTTCTGGTTCTTCATCTTCTGGTTCTTCATCTTCTGGTTCTTCATCTTCTGGTTCTTCTACTTCACTTTTATCGTTGTTGTCTACATCTTTTTCTTCTGCGTCTACATCTTCAAATGGGTCTTCTATTACATCGTCATATGGAACCCCGTTAATTAATTTAGGTGTTTCGACACGGGATATATTATTGTTAACATTTCCTAAATATTTATTTAATAATGATTTGATTGGCAATAATGACCGAACGGCATTTGATATACAGTCACCATTAATAATTAATGCATCTCTCATATTACTTTGTTTTTCTTTTACATCTCGGATTGATTTATCGTATAAATATGGATTTTTGTATATCTCACGCGCTACTTCAATATAACAACGATGAATAAAATGAGTTATCCGCGGAACACTAATATCTATTTTGTCATCGTCAGTATTGATTTTAACGGCAGTTAAAATCTTTGTATGACTAATAAATACGGCTGTAATAAGGTTATCTAACCATTCACAACCGGATACTTCAATAATTCTATTTGATTCATTCTCTATAATATCCTGATTCCATTTTGGAATATCTCGAAGAGATGTTTGGAAAACTGATAATACGTCCTCTGAATTATTGTTCTTACTTGCTTCGTCATATAAAGAATCAATCCCTTCATATAAACGAGGAATTAAAATATTCTGTAATTGTTTAGTATATTCATTCTTGGCATCAGTTATATAATTAATATCCATTAATTATAATGATATTAATTTTGGTAATAAATTACGCAATTTTATAAAAAAATATAGAAACAATCCCTTTAATACCCATTAAAGATACTCTGGACATCCTGGGGGAGTTCCTGTAAAGTAATCTTGTATGTATTCTCAATATCCCGCATAATCATCTTGTCATCTGTTCTGTTATAATCAGCAAAGTTAATAGAACACGCCTTACGACCATATCGACCACTTCGCCCAATACGATGAATATATACTTCGGTATCCTTTGGTAAGTCATAATTTACAACAAGTGACACTTGCTGGATGTCAATCCCACGAGATAGTAAATCGGTTGTAATAAGAACACGGACACTACCAGACTTAAATTCTGCGACAATCTCATTCCGGTCAGATTGTGTCATATCACCTGTTACACATTTAACGGGGAAATTATCATCATTCATCATATTTGTTAGAATATCGACCTTCTTTCGAGAATTACAGTATATAATAGATTGGTTAATATCTATCAACTCGTAAATCTCTTTCAATGCCGCATATTTATTGTGTTCTTCTAAAATAACATAATATTGCTGAATACCTTTCAGTGAAAGTTGTTCTTGTTTTACAAGAATTTTCAATGGATTCTTAAGAATATTACATTTCTCGATTAATTCAACCATCTCTTGTGGAATAGTAGCACTAAATAAGTGAACCCGTGCACTTTCAGGAATACTATGAACAATTTTTTGGATTTGATCATAAAATCCAATTGAAAGAATCTCATCTCCTTCGTCTAATATTAAATTCTTAATATGTTTCATATTAATCAATTTTCTAGTAATCATATCACATATTCTACCAGGTGTCCCAACAATGATTTTATTATTAATTTTATTATCAGTCTTATCCATATGATCAAATCGTCTATTATTACTAGTCCGTTGATTACCACCAATTGCTAGGTGAACACTAATAGTTTTGTGAAATTTAGATAGATTATTACACACTGTTTCTGTCTGTTTTGCAAGTTCTCTGGTAGGTGAAACAATAATAGTCTGAGGTGCATTAATTGATTTATCAATCAATTCAAGTGTTCCAATTACAAATGTACCGGTTTTACCAGTCCCCGAATGAGACTGTGCAATAAGGTCACGTCCTTGAAGCATTGGTTTAATCGCCTTTTGCTGAATACGCGATGGTGTTTCATAACCATATGCATATATACCTTTTAGTGTTTCTTCAGACAATCCAATATCTTCAAAACTATCATAATTAGTGATTTTTTCACTACAAGTGTAATCTCCAATTACAAATTCCACAGGAGCATCATCTGGATTAGCATCATTTAAATTATCAGTATTCATTATGAATATTAATAATAAATTCTTTTTAAATAATATTTACTTAATATCTATAAAACAAATATAAAATTAACCACATACATCATATTGATACATGGCAGATGTGAAAGAACCGCATACTGGCTGGGTATTTGGACAAGGTAGTTTATATGGTTTTGGTATCATATTATTAATAGCAGGTGTTGGAACACATGGGCGGTGATTATCTTTTGCTATTAGGCGAGTTGGAATTTGATATTCACCTGGGAATAAAACTTGTTCCTGAGGGTCAATACACAACGGTTGAAATCGATTCCAACCGGTTCCTCTAAGTGTATTAGGTGGATTACTAAGTCTAGTATCCTCGACATCAAAGTGACACGTTGGATAATCGATTAAACTACCATCGCCACATCGACCCCCATGTTTAACTGTCCCATTACTTCTGGTTTCTTTACATCCGGATACAACACCCTGTCCACATGGTTGTCCTTGATGACTACACCCACACTGTTGACATTTAGGTGCGTATTTATTAGAAGGACACCTACTAATTGGTCTATTAATATTCTTTAATTCACTGTCTATGTCAATTGGACCACCGTTAAAACGTAAGTCAACCCCTGAATTCATACTATTACCTGTTTTTTGTAATCTAATTCTTGGATTATCTTGATAACAAGACCCACATAAAACAGGTGTTCCTACTTGATATATACCAGGTCCAATGGATTCGTCAATAGTTTTTTTCTCTTCACATTTATCATATTTTAAACGGTTGAAACTCATATATTATATGTGTATATAATATTTTTATGAATTATAATATTTTTATGAATTATAATAGTTATATAATTATAATATTTTGATAAGTATATGAATCATGTAAATAATATATTATCAAATACAGTTATAAGATGTCACATTATACATAATATATATAAGGACTGTATAGAAAAAACTAATAATATATCTAATAATAACGAATGTTATTATATTAAAAATGAATATAAAAAATGTATGCAAGAATTTAATATAAGTAAATAGTAAAATGAAGAAAATAGCATTCTTATTTCTAACAAAGGATACGTTGAATAGAGTACAACTATGGAACAAGTATTTTAAAGGACATGAATTCTTATTATAATGGGTGTTACTGCAAATCTTCTAACTCGGCCAATCCGCTTGCGCCGCTAACTCCGCCAATTCTTGATATAACTGATTTACCATTTCTATATATTCATGGTTGACGGGGTTGCTGGGGTTGACGGGGTTGCCGGGGTTGCCGGGGTTGCCGGGGTTGTCGGGTACGTAGATGGGTGGGTGGTGGACGGTGATACTGTCGCCTTCAGGCGCGACGACTCGTTTACCAATCATTCTGAATATATTGTATACTATTAACAACCATCGATTTTTATTTTTATAAGTAATGTGTAAGAATTTAATATAAGTAAATAGTAAAATGAAGAAAATAGCATTCTTATTTCTAACAAAGGATACGTTGAATAGAGTACAACTATGGAACAAGTATTTT
>Ga0209630_10001655_pt1 | contig 23283 bp, 20 predicted proteins | sample COG_01_FD_184745 | JGI IMG/M metagenome (GOLD analysis project Ga0209630, IMG submission 184745) | Pelagic Microbial community sample from North Sea - COGITO 998_met_01 (SPAdes) (version 2) | ecosystem: Environmental > Aquatic > Marine > Neritic zone/Coastal water | place: Helgoland, sampling... | reverse complement strand
ATTTTATCGCCCTCTCTCTTGGTGGCACCGCCACAATGATCAAAGTGAAGGTGGGTAAACAAAACATCTGTTATATCGTTTGGGCTAAAACCAACAGAATTAAGAGAGCTAAGCAGAGAGGCGTCACTTGATCGTGAGTAGTGGCTAAAAAACTTTTCGCTTTGTTTGTCGCCAAGGCCAGCATCAACTAAAATAAGCTTATCACCATCCTCAATAAGCAAACAGCGCGCGCTCATATCTATTCTGTTTTTTGAATCAGCAGGATTTGTTTTTTCCCATAAAGGCTTTGGTACAACACCAAACATAGCGCCTCCATCAAGCTTAAAATTTCCAGTTTCAATTGAGTAAAGCTTCACTAGTCGTTAATTTTTAGAACAGCCATAAAAGCTTGTTGAGGTATTTCAACACTTCCAACCATTCTCATTTTTTTCTTTCCCTTTTTCTGTTTCTCTAAAAGCTTTCTTTTTCTCGTCACATCTCCTCCATATAGCTTAGCAGTAACATCTTTTCTAAAAGCTTTAATTGTTTCTCGGGATATAATTTTGGCACCAATTGCAGCTTGAACAGGAATATCAAATTGTTGTCTAGGAATAAGCTCTTTTAGCTTTTCACACATCTTTCTTCCCATTCTCTGTGCGTTATCAACATGAATTAAAGAAGACAAAGCATCAACAGGCTTCCCGTTTAGTAAAATGTCAAGCCTAACAAGCTTAGAGGCAACAAAACCAGTTGGGGTATAATCTAAAGAGGCATAACCCTTAGACACGGATTTTAAACGATCATAAAAATCAAAAACAATTTCTGCAAGGGGAAGTTTAAAGTTTAACTCAACCCTCTCAGTAGTTAGGTATCTTTGATTTTTTATTTCACCTCTTTTTTCGATACAAAGAGTAAGAACATTACCAACAAACTCGGATTTTGTTATAATTGTCGCGTCAATATATGGCTCTTCAACCCTATTTAAGCTAGATGGGTCAGGAAGATCAGAAGGATTATTGACAAGAATTTTTGCTGAAGGATCTTTATTTACATATGCATTATAAGAAACATTAGGAACAGTGGTGATAACAGACATGTTAAATTCTCTCTGTAGCCTCTCTTGAATGATTTCTAAATGAAGCATTCCAAGAAACCCACACCTAAAACCAAAACCAAGAGCGGCAGAACTTTCGGGTGTAAAAACTAATGAAGCATCATTTAATTGAAGTTTTTCCATGCTTGAGCGAAGATCCTCATAGTCATCTGTATCAACTGGATAAATTCCAGCAAAAACCATTGGCTTCACCTCCTCAAACCCTTCAATAGCGGGAACGGAAGCTTCTTTAGCCAGCGTTATTGTGTCCCCAACCTTAACATCTTTTGCATCTTTAATACCAGTAATTAAATAACCAACATCACCTGTTTTAATAACCTTTCTAGGCACCTGACTAAGCTTTAAAGTTCCAACCTCTTCAGCCCCATAATCTTTTCCTGTAGAAAGAAACCTAACCCTGTCCCCTTTTGCCAGCTTGCCATTAACAACCTTAAAATAAGTCTCGATACCACGGTACGGATTAAAAACAGAGTCAAAAATCAAAGCCTGTAAAGGTAAATCTGGGTTTCCTTTAGGCGGAGGAACCCTATCAATAATTCCACGAATAATATCCTTAATACCCTCTCCAGTTTTTGCTGAAGCAAGAATAACCTCTTCAGCCTTACAGCCAATTAATGAAACAATTTCATCCACAACAACCTCTGGATTTGCCGAAGGAAGGTCAATCTTGTTTACAACAGGAATAATTTCTAAATCATTATCAACCGCCAAATATAAGTTTGAAATAGTTTGAGCCTGAATGCTTTGTGCAGCATCTACCACCAATAACGCGCCTTCACATGCAGCAATTGCCCTAGAAACCTCATAAGAAAAGTCAACATGACCAGGCGTGTCAATAAGATTTAATATAAACTTTTCACCATCCATCTCATAGTCCATCTGTACAGCGTGAGATTTAATTGTAATACCCTTTTCTCTTTCAAGTTCCATGTCATCTAGAAGTTGATCCTTTTTCTCACGATCAGTAACCGATCCAGTAAAATCAAGAAGACGATCAGCCAGAGTACTCTTACCGTGATCAATATGAGCAATAATACAGAAATTACGTATGTTGTTTGACAAGGTGAATATTTTCGACAAAGATACTTACTTTGTATAATCTTTAGAGACAAGACATGAATAAATTCAGGAATTGTTAATTTTGCAACATGGTTAAAATAGGAAACATAGAGCTTCCATCGTTTCCACTACTTTTAGCACCGATGGAAGATGTTAGCGATCCACCCTTCAGAGCACTTTGTAAAGAACAGGGCGCAGATGTCGTGTATACTGAGTTTATCTCAAGTGAAGGACTAATAAGAAATGCCGCAAAAAGCACAAAAAAACTGGATATTTACACAAAAGAAAGACCAGTAGGAATACAGATCTTTGGATCAAACTTGGACTCAATGCTTGGTGCTGTTGATATAGTTGAGCAAACAAAACCAGACATAATAGACATTAACTATGGCTGTCCAGTAAAAAAAGTTGTTTGTAAGGGAGCGGGAGCAGGTATTTTAAAAGACATTCCATTAATGGTTAGTCTAACAAAAGAAATTGTTAACAGGACAAGTTTGCCTGTAACCGTTAAAACAAGGCTTGGATGGGATGAAAAGACAATTAAAATTGTTGAAGTTGCAGAGCGATTACAAGATGTAGGAATAAAAGCAATCTCTATTCATGGAAGAACAAGGTCTCAAATGTATAAAGGTGATGCTGATTGGACAAAGATTTCAGAAATTAAGAACAACCCTAGAATGCACATACCTGTTTTTGGAAATGGAGATGTAAATAGTCCAGAAAAAGCAAAAGAAATGAGGGATGTCTATGGTTTAGATGGTGCAATGATTGGAAGAGCATCAATTGGAAACCCTTGGTTTTTTAATCAGGTAAAACACTATTTAAAAACCGGAAAAAAAATAGACGAGCCCACAATTTCAGAAAGAGCAGAAATGGCGATAAGACATTTAAAGATGGCAATTGATTGGAAGGGAGATGTGTTGGGGGTCCTGGAGACCAGAAGACATTATGGAACCTACTTTAAAGGGATTGCAAACTTCAAAGAAACCAAAAGCAAGATCTTAAGAGAAAACGACCCAGCAACAATACTAAATGAGCTAGAGCTTGTTAAAAAAGCTTTTTTTGAAAAAGAACTTGTTTAAGACTTTTTTCTTAAACGTGTCGACCAAGCAGACGTTACAAGACCAAGAAAAAATATTGTTGAAAAGACAATTAAAATATTCATTACGGTTAAAGAAATAGGGTAAGGTAGAGAGGTGCCAGGAACAACCACAAGTGAGAAGGAGTTTTGAACAGCAACGACAACCCACGCCACAAAAATTCCGAGCAAAGCACCAAAAACAGAAGTAAAAACACCAAGAGTAAAAAAGATTTTATTAAAATCACCTTCTTGCCCACCCAAGGATTTCAAAACCCTTAAATCCTTCTTTTTTTCTACCATCATTATTGTTAGGGAGCCAACTAAATTAAACATCGAAATAAGTGCGACGAGGGAAAAAATTAAGTAAACAGCTAGATTTTCCGTGTTCAACATTTTGTATAGGGCAGGGTTTAGGTCTTGTTTGTTTAAAACAAGAACATTTGAGTTAAAAAGGCCCTTAATTTCTTTGCTCAAAACATCTTTGTCTACAAAGCCATTTGTCATAACCTCGACAGAGGTGTAAGACTTTTCATTAACACCAACTAAAGATCTAACAGTTTTTATAGGGGCAAAAGCATATTTTTTTTCGATATCTAAACTAATTTGATAAATACCTTCAATTTCAAGTTTTGTTGAATTGAAAGGGGTAAAACTAAACAAAGACCGTGTTTTTTTCTTAGCGGCAGTAGCTAATAAAGAAAAGTCCTCACTCAGGACAACCTCAAGAGAAGATGCTAAATCAGCACCCAAGTATAATGAATTGTCTTTTGATGGAGAGAAAACACCGATGAGAGAGAGAGAGTCCAAAACATCTAGGAGGTGATAATCAACATTAACCCCTTTTAATATTGTAGCGCCAGAATTCAACTCATTTGAAAGGACAACTTTTTCCTCTATTACAGGAGATGCCTTTTTTACAAAATCATAACCTCTAATTTTATCTAAATCCTCATCTTTTAAAACAAAGTAACTCCCGGTTTCAGGAACAATCTTTAGGTCTGGGTCAAAAGAGTTTGTGTAAGCTAAACCAAAAGCCTTAAGTCCAGCAAAAGCGCTAAGCACAATAAGCAAAACAGCAGAAGCTGCAACGATCATTATAAAAGCAAAACCATTAATTCTGTTTACAACTGTCTTAGAGTCTTTTGAAAAAAAATAACGAACCGCAAGCCTATATATGTAAGATTTAAAAATCACCCTATAATTGGATTATCAGGATTTTGAATAGAGTCTTCAACCGAGTCGATATAATCTAAAGAATCATCTAAAAAAAAAGCAAGCTCAGGAACCTTTCTAAGATGATTTTTAAGAACGCCGGAAAGATCATGCTTTATCCTGGGAGCATTACTTTTAATTAACGACAGATTTTCAGAGGAAACTTCGCTTGGAAAAATACTCAAATAAATTTTACACAATGAAAGATCAGGAGAAACACGCGCCTGTGTTACAGAAATAATAAGATTCTTTGCCCCTCCTCTTCTTAAGTCTGCGCTAATTAAATTTGCTACCTCTTTTTGTATAAGAGAAGAGATTTTTTTTTGTCTTTGCGTTTCCATTTTTCAAAAGTACTAGAAATAAAAAACAATATTTCAATTTAAGTTTTATAAAAACATTGTGAAATTGTATATTTGCCGCCAAACCGGTCCTATAGCTCAGTTGGTTAGAGTAGATGACTCATAATCATTTGGTCCCTGGTTCGAGTCCAGGTGGGACCACCAACAAAAACCGTAATTATTTGTTTTACATATAGTTGCGGTTTTTTTATTTCACGTTTGGCAACATATTGGCAATATCTAATTGGTAGGTGATTATATCTTTCATGATCAATAACGGTATTTGCTATTCCCGTTTTATAATTACTATATGAACTTTTGTTGATAGTAGGAACTATTACATCTACTCAAATAAATAAGATAATTGTCTTTAGTTAATTAAATGAGGGTACTTTTCTTTTCGATGCTGAAAACGGAGAATTAATTCTTTGACCACTACTCCTTCCAAAATATTAATTGCATTATTAATAGTAGCATTGTTCTCCCAACTTTTCTTCCCAGCTAATACCTCGGGTAAGTATACAATCAATGCAGCAGAAATCGAGCGAGATGCACTCTCCCAAAAATAACTAGGAGTATGATCTACGGCATAATAATCAATTGTACCAACCTTAAAGATCGGGTGTTTAAAAGTTGTTGGTTTAGCGAAATAAAATCCCATCCCTTCATCGCAACTTACATCAATGATTAAACTTCCATCTTTTAAACTATCCAACTCATCTTCAATCACAAAATCAATTGGTTCATCTGTATTTTGATACGTTCCATTAATAATTATTTCCGCTGTAGTAATCAAATCCATCAATGGGCGTTGAGACCCATCGTGCTCAATTATCTTTAAACGTGGTTCATTCGAGCCACCTTTCTCTATACGAACGTATTCTACATCCAATATTTCTTCCCGAACTTCATGATCTGGACGTTGTATACAAATAGTAATATCTCGAAATCCATGTGCTTTTAAGGCGTAGATTGCTCCCCTGCTTACCGCACCAAAACTAAAAATAATCACCTTTCGTTGTTTACCATAATGACCGTCAATCCCTTTCAATTGTAGTGCATGTATAACGGCACTATAACCCGCCATCTCATTGTTTTTATAAAAAGTGTGTCTCCCCATTTCACCATTAGGTTTCCATATAAACATATCTTCAAAAGCAATAAGGGTCAACTTTCTATCAATAGCTACTTGTGTCATTTCTTCTTGTTGAACACAATGTGTATAGCCCCATAAAACACCTCCTTTCTTCAATGTTTTTAAATCGGATACTACTGGTTTAAGGATAATTACAATCCCAATGTCTGACAATAGAGAGGATCTGGAAGAGACCCCACCCGTTCGTTGGGATAATTCTTCATCAGATATATTAAAGGGTAAACCATATCCTTTTTCAAAGATGAGTTTTTGTAGAATATTGGGAGGTATACGATCCAAATGTTCTGGATGAATAGGTACACGTCTTTCATCTTCTTTCATTGACGTACCAATAACGCCTATTAGGGGTATTTCCATGGGATAGTGATTATAGTTAAAACTTAAGGATATTAGAATCCCTGAGTTTGATCCGTGAGGTTAACAAAAAACGAACAATTACATCCAGAATCGGTAATGATTCTTTGTGGATAAATGAAAAGGATGAAAGAGGACAATATGCACCTACATTTGTAAGGTACATCTATTAAATTGAATAAAGGATTTAGACCTTCCTAAAACACAAAATCCCTCTACAATAATTGAAGATGGTTTTGGGAAAAAGTTCTTAATCAGTTCTGATTTCTTCTTTAGCATATCTACCATATGATTAGATACTTAAATAGTTCTTTTTGGGGTCTGTGCTTGATATACAAGTGATTACTGGCTCTTTTTCTTGAAAGCCTTTCGGTGGGATGGTTTTTAGTCTATAGCAGAATCAGTACCATTCTTTGTTGTTATCAAAATAACTCCATTTCTTCCTTTTTCGCCATAAATCATTGTTTGACTAAGACCTTTTAATACTCTGATTTTTTTAATAGTGTTAGGATCGAGATCATTTAGTCTACTTGTTGCAGAAATTCCATCCCAAAAATCACCACCCATATTAGACACACTAGAGTTAAACTCTACTCCATCTACTATAATGAGAGGTTGATTAGAAAGCATAATTGATGACATTCCTCTAACATTTATACTAGAAGGAGCCCCTGAAACATGTGATGTATTAGTGATTGATAAGCCGGAAACTTTACCCCTTAGGGAGTTAAGGTTTTGACCAGCTCCCATATCTTCAGATTGAGAATATATGTTGAAAGAGAATAATAATAACAAGATTAATAAAGCGGGGATTTTCATATTTTAAATATACAGTTTTTTTGAAAATTTAACTTTATATTTAATTCATGAAGCTTTTCTATTTTTTAATAATAAGTCTTTTTATCTCAAACGTATTACAAAGTCAATCTTTCCAAACTGATGAAAGAGTATGGAATTCTGCAACTCAAAGAGCTTTTAGTGATTTAGGTAGAGTAAAGCTAACAAAGCCTGCTTTGGGAAACATTATAGGCTCTGAATATTATGAAACTGAATTTAAAGAAGGGGGAATAGTTCATTTAGATAAAAACCTTGAGATAAAAACTAGCCTCAGGTATAATGCATATAATGACGAAATAGAGTTAATCGATATGTCGGGCGGAACAAAATCTGTTAAAGCAGCAATCAAGAACTCTAGAATAATTTCTTTTTTTGATAACAATGAGTATAACTATTTAAAATATTTGGACTCAAAGAATATTGCCTATGAAGGATATTTGATTCCAGTTTTTAAAGGATTAAAAATTGACATATACGAAAGAAAAAGAAAAAAGTTTATTAAGGGAAAGGCTTCAGTTAATTCTTTGGATATTGAGCACAAACCAAAATTCGTTGACGATATTCAATATTTTCTATCTTACAAAGGATCCACACCAAAGTATATTAAGATAACAAAAAAGTCAATTTTAAAGTTTTTCAACAAATCTGAAGAAATTTTAAATTTTATAAAAAAGAATAAGATTAAAAACGGCGACCTTACTTCCCTAATTAAAATTGTAGAGTTTTATGAAAACAATACAAGTATCTAATTTACTTTTTAAGCTCTTCATAAAATCCAGCATACGCAATAGAGTATCTCGGTAAAAGCCAAATCCACCAAATAAAGAAAGTAAAAACCCCTGCTATGAAATAAAGGAGAGCCTCTAGATTAAGCATGAAAAACTGCCACATATTATTTTTCATCATCTTATTACTCAGATTAAAAGCTTCAATTACTCCAATACCTGGATCATCTGCAAGGATAAAAAAGATCTGCGAATACATTAATCCTAAAATTATCCCCGGCACAACCAGCAAGATTAGACCAAGAAAAACAATAAGTATGTAAATAAGTATAAAAATAATGGGCTTAAAGCCATTAAATCGACTGAATATTGTTTCCAAACCAACATTTTTTCCTTTATAAATTTCAAGACAATATAATGCTATCCCAACTTGAATATAGGCAGATAAACAAAAAACCACCATGTTTAAAAGGACATTTGTTGGGGATAACGAAAGCACTATTTGAGGCAAAAGAGAAGCCAATAACAAACACGCAAAAGCTTGCAAATAAAAGTCTTTTAATATGGGTTTTGTTTTTTCAACCAAATCGCGGTTAGAGATCATGTTTTTATATTTAAATTAATTATTTGGCGCACTTCGTCTAGGCACTCTTTTTTTAGGCCAAACTGCTTGTTTTCCAGTTCTTGGGCTTATAGGCATTACTCTTTTTTCTCTTGATGCCTTGTTTTCATCTTCGCTTGCCATATAGGTAAGGACTGCGGTTAAAATAACATTGCTTCTTACATCATCAAAAATTATTTTATCATAAGTGTCTATGTTCGTATGCCAAGTATAATCTCCGTATGACCAATCAAGAGAAGAGAGGCTAAATGCAGGCACACCAGCCGCTACAAATGAAGCATAGTCACTACCACCACCAGCAGGCATTCCGGGAAAATCAGTTTTAATATGCTTTTTTATTTCACCTGGAACAGGGGATAGCCATTTAGAAACATACTCATAAGCGTTTAAAAATCCTTGACCGCTAATATTAACAACCCGACCTGTTCCGTTATCTTGATTAAATAAAGCTTGAGCTTTATCAACGATCTCAGGAAAATCTTCAACAAATGCCCTTGAGCCATTTAATCCCCCTTCTTCAAATCCCCAGTGACCAACTAGAATTGTTCTTTTGGGGTTTGGGTAAATAGCTTTTAATATTCTCATTGCCTCCATCATTACAATAGTTCCAGTTCCATTATCTGTTGCTCCAGTTGCACCATCCCAGGAATCAAAGTGAGCTGACAAAATCACGTACTCTTCAGGTTTTTCCACACCCTTTATTTCGGCAAGCGTATTAAACGAAGGAACAACACCTAGGTCTTTTGATGTTGCAACAACCCTTATTTCAGGGCCAGCGCCATTTTTAACCATTCTATACAACATAGAATAATCTTCCAGCCTTAAGTCAATGTTTGGTATTTTTTTTGTGCCAGAGCTGAAAATTCTATTTGCACCAAATCCGCCGGCCCAATTACTTGATAAAATTCCTGCTGCTCCTGCCTCTTCAAGCGTTTTGATTATGTTTCTTCTATTAACACCCATTTTTCTATAATTGGCATTCCATTTTCTAGAAGCCTCAATTTTGTCTTTTTTCATTTTTTCAAAAGACTCGGGTGTTGCAAATTTTTCCCAGTTATATTCAGGTCTTCCAGTTACCTGGTTCATACTGCTTAAAACAAACTTCCCCTGAATTGTTTTTAACCAAGCAGTAAACTCCTCTTTATTATTTACCTCCGGAATAATAGCTAATTCAGCTGTTATTCCTTTTTGAGAAGTAGAAGGGCTATAGGCCAACTGCATTCCTGAAAGAGTTCTAACTCTTGGATAGATTAAATCTATATGGGTAACTCCTCTTTCCCACCCTCGCCATTCTCCAAACTCATGGATTCTAGCATCGATTCCCCATCCTGCATATCGTTGTAATGCCCATTCACCTGCTTTTTTCATTTGAGGAGTTCCGGTTAGTCTTGGGCCAACAACATCCAACAACTCGTGAGCTAAAAGTTCTAGTTGAGAGTTGTTTGTAGCTTCATCGACAATTTTCTTTACTATGTCATCTTGAGCCTTAACAGAAAAAGAGGCTAGTAAAAGAAAAATATAAAGAGAGTTTTTCATTTCGTTGTTTTAAGCCAAGAAGATATAAAATTAATTGGAATAAGATCACATCCAGCGGTGAGTGGTAATTTAGCTAACACAGATTTAGGTGAAAGAAGATGGTATGACTTTGGAAAATTTAAAATAGGTTACATCTGTTTTCAAGACCACCTCGTAAAGGCATATTACAAAAACATAAAAATCAAGGAAATTAACTAGTAGCCACGTTTGTTTTCTCCATACCCAATCTTTCTCATACGTAATGATTCAGGCGTAATCTCTAAGTATTCGTCTACTTGAATAAACTCCATGCTTTCCTCTAATGAAAAGTCAATTTTTGGTTCAATTTGAACTGCTGCATCTGTGCTTTGGGTACGCATATTGGTAAGTTTCTTCCCTTTAATAACATTAATGCTTAAGTCATCGTTTCTAGTGTTCTCTCCAATAACCTGACCTTTATATATTTCAGCACCAGGAGAAATGAAAAACCTACCCCTGTCTTGAAGCTTGTTTATTGAGAACGCTGTTGCAACACCAGCCTCCATTGAAATTAACGAACCTTTCATTCTTTCGGGAATATCACCTTTAACAGGAGCATATTCTCTAAATCTATGAGTCATTACGGCGTTACCTGCAGTAGCTGTTAAAATATTATTTCTTAGCCCAATCAAACCTCTTGAGGGTATGTCAAACTCTAGGTGCTGAAGGTTGCCCTTAGGCTCCATTACAAGCATATCACCTTTTCTTTGACTAACAAGCTCAATTGCTTTCCCCGAAAACTCATCTGGAACATCAATTACAAGGATCTCCATTGGCTCACATTTTACACCATCTATTTCTTTATAAATTACCTGCGGTTTTCCAACTTGAAGCTCAAAACCTTCTCGTCTCATTGTCTCTATTAGAACAGATAAGTGAAGAATTCCCCTTCCGTATACGTTGAATTTGTCTTCAGAAGGCCCGTCTTCAACCTTCAAAGCTAAATTTCTTTCTAGTTCTGCATAAAGTCTATCTCTAATGTGTCTTGAGGTAACATATTTCCCCTCTTTTCCAAAAAAAGGAGAGTTGTTAATTGTAAACAGCATACTCATTGTAGGCTTGTCTATGGCAATTCTTGGAAGCTCTTCTGGAGATTCAAGATCTGCAAGGGTGTCGCCAATTTCAAAACCTTCTATGCCAACGATAGAACAAATATCTCCAGACCTTGCTTTTTTAACCTGTGCCTTTCCCATTCCTTCAAAAACATGGAGCTCTTTTATCCTTACTTTCTTTTTTACACCATCAGCTTTACAAAGAATATAATCTTTTCCCTCAAACAGGTCTCCTCTGTATATTCTTCCAATCGCAATTTTGCCTACAAATTTTGAATAATCTAAAGAAGTGATTTGCATTTGAGGATTACCTTCATTGTAAGGAGCTTCAGGAATTACATCAATAACAGCATCTAAAAGGGGCTGAATACTATTTGTTTTTTCCTTCCAGTCAAGACTCATCCAGCCTTCTTTGGAAGAGCCAAAGACAGTAACAAAGTCCAACTGATCTTCACTAGCGTCGAGGTTAAACATTAGATCAAAGATTGCCTCTTGAACAATGTCAGGAGTACAGTTTTCTTTGTCAACCTTATTAACAACAACAATAGGCTTTAACCCCAATTCAATAGCTTTTCCTAAAACAAACCTTGTTTGTGGCATTGCTCCTTCAAAAGCATCAACTAATAATAAAACGCCGTCCGCCATTTTTAAAACTCTTTCTACTTCGCCACCAAAATCAGCATGCCCGGGAGTGTCAATAACATTAATCTTTACATCCTTATACACAACAGAAACATTTTTGGAAAGAATCGTTATTCCACGTTCACGCTCTAAGTCGTTATTGTCAAGCAACAATTCAGTTCTTTCTTTTCGATCATCTAGCACCTGACAGTGGTCGATAATCTTGTCAACCAAGGTTGTTTTACCGTGATCAACATGTGCAATAATTGCAATATTTCTAATTGAGCTCATAGGGCTAGTCTTAAAGCTGGCAAAAGTAATCTAATTTATTTCTAATGAAAACATTAAAGACAATGGATTAGAACAAAGTTTAGAGCAATTATCTTCTTTTTCTTGATCTTTTTGAATTTCTTGGCCTTGAACGATTCTTTTTTTTGGGAGCAGCAGCAGTAATGCGTGGGTCTAACGGAAAACCATCAGGAATTTCAGATGGAATTTTAAAGCTTATTAATTTTTGAATATCCTCTAGGTAAGGATATTCATCAACAGAAACTAATGAAACAGCCTCTCCATTGCTTCCAGCTCTTCCTGTTCTTCCAATTCTATGAACATAATCTTCAGGAATATTGGGAAGTTCAAAGTTTACCACGTGTGGGAGTAAAGGAATATCTATTCCACGTGCGGCAATATCTGTTGCCACTAAAACATTTACAGTGCCATCTTTAAAGCCAGCTAAAGCATTTGTTCTGGCAGTTTGACTTTTGTTTCCATGAATAGCCATAGCATTAATGTCGCTGGACTTCATTGTTTTGCACAAATTATTTGCTCCATGTTTTGTTCTAGTAAAAACCAACACCTGATCCCAATCACCATCCTTTATAAGTTTAATGATTAATTCGGTTTTACGAACTTTATCCACCTTGTAGACAAACTGATTAATTGCCTCAACCGTTGAGTTTTCTGGATTGGTTTCTATATTAACGGGATGTTTTAAAATGCCTTGAGCTAAACTTTTTATGTCTTTTGAAAAGGTTGCGGAAAATAAAAGATTTTGTCTTTTATCAGGAAGGAAACTGATAATTTTAGAAATCTCACGATGAAACCCCATATCAAGCATTCTGTCAGCTTCATCTAAAACTAAAACCTCAATTTTGTCAAAATAGATTATGCCTTGATTGTGCAGGTCAAGTAAACGCCCGGGTGTTGCAACCAAAACATCGATTCCGCTTCTAATTTTTCTGACCTGAGGCTTTTGATTCACACCTCCATAAACAACAGTAGACTTAAGGTCAGAAAAAGCGCTATATTCTTTAACATTTTCATGAACTTGTGAAGCTAACTCCCTTGTAGGCGTTAATATTAGTGCACGAACAGATCTTGACGGATGATGTTTTTGTTTTGATAAACGTTGCAGTAAAGGCAATGTAAAACCAGCTGTTTTTCCAGTCCCTGTTTGGGCAGAAGCTAGTATGTCTTTCCCTTTTAGTATCCAAGGGATTACCTTGGACTGAACAGGAGTAGGCTCCGTGTAACCTTTTTTTTCAACAGCATCAACAAATATTGGGTCTAATCCTAAGTTGGAAAATGTCATAGTGAATTTTAAAAGTTTCCAGAAGTAGAAACCGAGGCAAATATAATAATTTGAAAAGGGTCCTGAGTAAATATTTTTAAATTTGATAAGCTTAAGTATTTTCTAAAGCAGATATAAGAAAAAACTATAAATATTTTGTAAAGCTTATAGGTCTAAAAAAGCTCTTGTAAGAGATTACAAAATATTATAATTTAACAGAATAAATAACTCATATGGAAAACATCGGAAAAAACAGCTCATCCCAAAATGGCGGATCTACAGGAAAATGTCCTTTTGTGCATGGCGGATCTACATCTCCAAGCACTTCGCCATTGAAGTGGTGGCCAAAAAGACTTAATCTAGACATTCTTCATCAGCACGACCAAAAGACAAACCCATACTCTAAAGATTTTAACTACAGAGATGAGGTTACAAAAGTTGATTTTAAAGCTCTTGAAAAGGACATGCATGAATTAATGACAACGCCACAATCATGGTGGCCTGCTGATTGGGGACACTATGGCGGCCTAATGATTAGAATGGCTTGGCACGCTGCAGGAACTTATAGAGTAGCCGATGGTCGAGGGGGGGCTGGAACAGGGAACCTTAGATTTGCACCATTAAACTCATGGCCAGATAATGGAAATCTTGATAAAGCAAGAAGACTCTTGTGGCCTATTAAAAAGAAATATGGAAATAAAATAAGCTGGGCAGATTTATTTATTCTAGCTGGAAATACAGCTTATGAAAGTATGGGCTTGAAAACATTTGGCTTCTCTTATGGAAGACCAGATATTTGGCATCCTGAAATTGATATTTATTGGGGGCCTGAAGATGAAATCATGGCGCCAAGTGAGAATAGATACGCTGATCTAGATGATCCATCAACACTAGAGACACCGCTAGGCGCAACTCACATGGGATTAATATACGTTAATCCTGAGGGGGTAAATGGAAAACCTGATCCAATGAAAACAGCACTTCAAGTAAGAGAAACATTTGCTAGAATGGCAATGAATGATGAAGAGACGGCGGCATTAACAGCAGGGGGACATACTGTGGGAAAAGCACACGGTAATGGAGATCCCTCCAAACTAGGCAGGGAACCAGAAGGAGCAAACATTGAAGATCAAGGATTTGGATGGATAAATCCTACCCTTAGTGAAAAAGGTGTTGTAACGAGTGGGCTAGAAGGCGCTTGGACAACAAATCCTACAAAATGGGATAATGGCTATTTTGAAATGTTATTTAACCATGATTGGGAATTACAAAAAAGTCCAGCGGGAGCTTGGCAATGGGAACCTGTTAATATATCAGACGAGGACAAACCTATTGATGCAACCAACCCATCTAAAAGAAATAATCCAATAATGACTGATGCTGACATGGCCATGAAAATGGATCCTGTTTATAGGGAAATATGTCTAAAGTTTAAAGATGATCAAGAATATTTTTCAGACACGTTTGCAAGGGCTTGGTTTAAGCTTACGCACAGAGACATGGGCCCAAAAACAAGATATATTGGACCAAGCTTCCCTAAAGAAGATTTAATTTGGCAAGACCCAATACCTTCTGGCAATAAAAACTACAACGAAGATAACATCAAAAGCAAGATCTCTAATTCGGGACTATCAATTTCTGATCGAGTATCAGCGGCCTGGGATAGCGCAAAATCTTTTAGAAACTCTGACCTAAGAGGAGGGGCAAATGGAGCTAGAATATCTTTATCTCCTCAAAAAGACTGGGACGCAAATGAACCTGAAAGACTTTCAAAAACTCTTTCCGTTTTGAAAACAATTTCTTCAGAATCAGGAATCAGCTTAGCAGACACAATTATTTTAGCTGGCAACTCAGCAATTGAGGAAGCTGCTTTAGCCGCAGGGTTTAATTTGACAATTCCATTCAAAAAAGGTAGAGGTGATGCTTCACAAGAAATGACTGATGTAAACTCGTTCTCAAATCTTGAGCCTGCTGCAGATGCATTCAGAAACTGGTTTAGTGGAAAATCTAAATCAAGCCCTGAAGAACTTATGGTAGACCAGTCCCAACTTTTAGGCTTAACAGCTCCTGAAATGACTGTTCTTATTGGCGGCATGAGGGTCCTGGGAGCAAATCATATTGATGATAAAACCGGAATTTTTTCAGAGAACGAGGGTGTTTTGTCCAATGATTTTTTTGTTAATCTTACCGACATGAATAATAAATGGACCGTTGTTGAAGAGAACAAGTATGAGTTAAGGGACCGACATTCAGGTGACCTAAAATGGACGGCATCATCAGTTGATTTAGTTTTTGGTTCAAACTCTATTTTAAGAGCATACGCGGAGCTTTATGCCCAAGATGATAATAAAGAAAAGTTTGTAAATGATTTTGCTGATGCATGGTCAAAAGTTGTTAATGCAGATCTTTTTTAAACTTTTGCTGAAAAAAAATGTCTAACAAGTATACGCATATTCCATATGCTAATTGATTTTAGTTTAACGGGCTTAGCCTCCAAATGGAGGTTAAGCCTTTTTTAGTTTATAATTTTTTATATTTAGTGCTCACAAAAAAACAGATTTATGAAAAAATTCACTTTTAACCTTATCGTTTCAGCACTTCTTTTATCATCACCTACTATGCTTTCTCAAGAATTGGTGGTTAAGTCTAATCTTGAAGGCCTAACAATGAGCGTTGGGGAAACATTTAAGCCAACATCATTTGCCGAAAATTTAAAAGGAGAGAAAACACTGTGTCAGGCGGTTATCTATTATAACAAAAAAGGAGTTTTTAGTACAGCAAAAGCTGTTACTGTTAACAGAGATGAGGGGACAATTAGAGCTAACGAGCCAGGAACTCATGAAATTGTTGCCCTTTGTATTGGCCAGCAAGGTCAAAGGTTAAGCAGAACATTTCCAGTACAGGTTGATTTTCCAAAAGCTAAAGAAATAAAGATTACACTCTCTACATCAAAAGTATATGAAGAGTCATATATTCCTCTTGATTTTGAGGTTGTTGATGAAATGAATTTTACAAGAAAAAACGAATTTTTTCAGCTAAGTACAGATTCTAATAATATTGAGATTGACGCCTTCAACAATGTCAAGGCAATCTCACCCGGAAAAGCTGTTCTTTCAGCTTCATTTGATGACATTTCAACATCTTTAACCATTAATGTTTTAGAAAACCCTGTTGACAAACTAGAGCTTAAAGCTGGTTTAGATGTTGCGAGAACAGGAGACGTAGTTAACTATGAAGCTATAGGCTATGACAATGAGGGTAAAATAATTGAAGGCCTGCCTTTTTCATATACTTTTTCAGGAAAAGCGGTTGATAAATCAAATACAGCATCAGGGTTAATAATGAGCGACGGAAAGTTTGTTGCAGAAGTGATAGGAGAATATCTGATTTCTGCAAGCATTGGGAGCAGATCAGTTTCCAGACCACTTAAAGTTGTTGGAAGAGGGGTTGAAAGGGAGGTTCTAAAAGTTGGAAAGGGAGTTGTAACAGACAAACACACTTCTGATTTTTGGGTTTTTGAAGGGGTCGATGGAAGAGACTATGCTGTAACCGGAACATGGGGTGCAGATGGCACATCTTTTTTTTGGGACGTAACAGATCCTGCAGACATTAAAAAAATTGACAGTGTTAAAGTAGACGCAAGGACAGTTAATGACGTAAAGGTTTCTCAAGACGGAAGAATTTCAGTTATAAGCAGAGAGGGCGCATCAGACAGAAAAAATGGAATTATAATTTTAGATGTCTCAAACCCATATGATGTAAAGATTCTTTCAGAATACACAAAAAATTTAACAGGAGGGGTGCATAATGTTTTTATTGACAACGATCATGTGTACGCTCTTAGCGGAAGTCAGAAATATTATGTTATAAACATTAAAGATCCAAAAAATCCAGTTGAGGTAGGAATGTTTGAAGTTGGAAAAGAAGGACAGTCTATTCATGATGTTTGGATTGAAGATGGAATCGCATACTCTTCTAACTGGAGAGACGGGGTATATTTGGTTGACGTTGGAAACGGAATAGCAGACGGTTCGCCATCAAACCCGGTAGCCTTTGCAAATTATGATTATGCAACAGGAGCTCACCATGCAACATTTCCATTCAAAAGCAAATCAACAGGAAAATTTTATACAGTATTAGGAGATGAGATTTTTCCTGATGGCGTAGATGAGAACAACCCAAATATAACAGCTGGATTTCTACATTTTGTTGACTTTTCAGACCTAGACAACCCTATAGAGGTGGCAAAGTATGAGCTTCCGGGACAAGGGTCACACAACTATTGGATTGAAGACGACATTTTATATGTTGCAATGTATGGAGGGGGAGTAAGAATAGTAGATATAAGCGGTGAGCTTTTAGGCGATTTGTTCAGGCAAGGAAGAGAAATAGGATACATCATGACAGGAACATCAGGCGCTTACATACCCAATGCTACCATGGCATGGGGAGCACAGCTATATAAAGGATATGTTTTTTATTCTGACTGGAATAGCGGGTTAGGATCGTCAAAAGTATCTGAATTAAAACCAGATAATTCTAAAGCAAATCAGTACATAAACAAAACACCTATAATTGATTAAATGAACAGGTCTCTCTTATTAATTTTATTTGCTGTTACTTTAAGCTATAGCCAGGAATACTATTTTTATGTAGCTGCAGAATCAGACGATACGGTTTCATTAATAAACTTTGATGGAGAAACCACAACCGAGATAGAGAGAATACCTGTTGGTGTTATGAAAACAGAAATTGAGGGTCCGCACGGACTAACAGTTGATCCCTCTGGAGATTATTGGTATCTTTCACTTGCACACGGCAACCCATACGGGTCGCTTGTAAAATATTCAACTGACACAAATAGGCCAGTCGATAAAACCACATTAGGAATGTTTCCGGCTTCAATGCAAATATCTAGTTTGACAGGATTATTATATTGTGTAAACTTTAATTTGCACGGCGAAATGAAGCCAAGCAGCGTTTCTGTTGTTGACCCTGAAACAATGACTGAAATTAAACAAATTCAAACTGGGGTAATGCCACACGGGTCTAGGATATCGCCAAATGGAAGATTTCAGTACACTGTTGCTATGATGTCTGGAGAATTATTTGAGGTTGACGCTTTGACCTTAGAGGTTAACAGAACCTTAAACCTTGATAAAACTCATAACATGAACCACAAAGGGATGTACCATTCACCTGTTAAGCCAACATGGGTAATGCCACATCCTACAGAACCTAAGGTTTATATTGCAGGAAATGGATCTGATGAAATAATTGAGGTTAATACAGCCCTATGGGAAATTACAAATAGAATAAATACTGGAAAAGGCCCTTACAATATTGATATCTCTGCAGATGGAAAATTTTTAGTTGCAACCCTAAAGAGTGATGCTAAAACTTTAGTTTGGGAGCTTGACAAAAAAAACCCTTCGATTATTTCCAATAACTCTACTGTTCCCCACGGAGTAGTTATTTCTCCAGACAGCAAATATGCTTTTGTTACTGTTGAGGGGGTGGGAGGCGATCCAGGCCTTGTAGATGTTATAGATTTAGAAAAAGCTAAAGTGGTTAGCTCTGTAAATATTGGAAAACAAGCTGGAGGAATAGCTTTTTGGAAAATAGAAGAATAATCTTAATATGATAAATTCAGAAAAAATAAGAGAATACTTTCCTTCTTTAGGAAGGGTTGATACAAACAACAACCAAATCATCTATCTGGATGGTCCAGGGGGAACTCAAGTTCCGATTCAAGTAATAGAGGGTATTTCACAATACTATATTAGATCAAATGCTAATACACATGGTGAGTTTGTAACTAGTAAAGAAACAGATTTCATGATGGATGGCTTAAGAGGTAGAGTTTCTGACATGCTAGGCTCAGAAGGACCAAACACAATATCGATTGGGCAAAATATGACAACTTTAAACTATAGTTTAGCTAGGGCTTTATCAAGAAAATTTAATGAAGGCGATGAGGTAATCATAACTGAGTTAGACCATGAAGCAAACAGGGGGCCTTGGAAAGTTCTTGAAGAGGTAGGGGTCAAACTGGTTGAGGTTAAGCTTTTAGAAAGCGGCATTCTTGATTATTCAGATTTCAAAAATAAAATAAACGATAAAACCGTTATGGTTTGCATGGGAATGTCTTCTAATGCTTTTGGAACACTTAATGATTTTATTGACATAGGCAGCCATCTAAAAGACAAGGATTGTCTTTTTCTGCTAGACGCTGTCCATTATGCGCCTCACTTTTCAATAAATGTTCAAGAATTGAATTGTGATTTCATGTTGTGTTCTGCATATAAGTTTTATGGACCACATGTTAGTTTCCTTTATTCAAGACCAGGCCTTTTGGACAGTCTAAGCCCAGACAGGCTTGTTGTTCAAGACCAGGAAGCTCCATATATAATTGAGACAGGAACACTAAATCACGCTGCCTGTTCTGGAGTTGCCTCTGCTATAGATTTTATTTCGTCTATTGGAGAGGGGGATTCTTTAAGAGAAAAGCTTGAAAGCGCATATCAAAAAATCAGCAATCACGAATTTGAACTTGCAAAGCACCTATATGACTCGCTTCAAAATTTTCAAAAAATTACTGTGATAGGCCCCGACTTTTCAAGTAAAAAAAGAACTCCAACTGTTTCTTTTGTCCACAATGATTTCTCTCCACAAGAGGTTTGTAAAAAATTAGCCAGTAAAAACATATGTGCTTGGGACGGCCATTTTTACGCACTTAAAGCAATACAGAAATTAGGACTAGAGAGTAAGGGAGGGGTTACAAGGCTAGGGGTCTCCGTGTATAACACAAAACAGGAAATTGATAAGGTGATTGAGGTAATTTCTGAAATCTAACTCTGTTTTTTCAAAAGATTTATGTTGATAAGTGTTTCTAAAACACCTATTACTTTTTCAAGGGTGTTAACCTCAAGCAGGTCTAGGTTTTGAAGATTTAAAAATAAAATATTCTCAGACACAATCGCTTTTTTAACCCTTCTTAGCACCTTGTTTGGCTTGCTCTTTTTGGTGTAGTTAACCTCTTCTAGTTGAATTCGGCTAGTTGTTTCTGTGATGTTATTTTTTATTGAATAATGATTTATTAGGCTGTATGAAAGAAACTGTTTTGGTGTTCTAAAACGGTATTTTATTTGTTCGTTTAATAACCCGGGTAAATTAGCGTAATAATTAATTAAAACGGACTTGTTTAGCGCTCTTGGTGTGTGAAATGTTCTAAAATATTTTTTATCATATCCTTCTAGTTTAGCACTTAACGCTTGAGCTTTTTTGTATCCCCATTTTTTTTTGCTAGAAGGAAAAAAGATTCTTTTAACTTGTTTGTACCATACTCTGTCGGGCTGGCTAGCCCACCTTCCTCTAACTAAGGGTTTTTTATTAATAAAAAAGTCTTCTATTTTGGTTGGCTTTATCAAAAAAGTGTCATCATTGAAGTAAATAAAATGATCAGATAGGCCTTTTATATACTGAAGCATCGATTCAATTGTCGTCGCATTAAAGGTTGGCAACACTTCTAAGTGATCTCTAAAAACCTCTTTGTGATCTATCACTTTTAGTCGTTTTCTATAAGAGTCGTCCCAGTTTTCAGCCTCTTTGATTATGTTTGGGGTTTGTTGGTCTGTTAAGACATAAATATTTTTGACAAAAGGAGCAAATTTAAAGATTGACTTTATTACAAGATTTATTTCATTAACCTGGTTAAACCTTGAGGTGTTAGTGGATTCAGTTTTGTTTTTGTTTGTTATATATGAGTTTCTCTTGCTAATGTGATCCGGGTCCTGCCCGTCTACCCATGTAATTACAGCATCTATTCTTTCCATTTAAACGAAGTAAAAAAGTTTGTTAATAGGCGTGTTGAGAGAATCAGATATTTTCATTGCAACATCTAAGCCAGGCACAAATTTGTTTTTCTCAATTGAAATTATAGTTTGCCTGCTTACGCTTGCTTTTGACGCAAGCTCCTCTTGGGTTAGATTGATGCCTTTTCTGAAATCCTTAACTCTGTTTACTAACATATGTAAAATTAACTTTACAAATATAACATAATATTTTGTAAAACAAGCTTTACATTATATAAAATTATTCACAAATGTAAAACAAACTATACTTTTGAAATGTAAAGTTTATTTAACATTCATCCATTTATCAATGCTTTTAAACACATCACACAAACCCTTACCTTTTTCTGTTAGTGAATATTCAACTCTTGGAGGTATCTCATTATATTGTTTTCTAATAACTAGATTGTCCTTTACAAGTTCTTTTAACTGATCGGTCAATACTTTTCTTGAAATATTATCAATGCTTGCAGCTAAAAACCCAAATCGAAGGACCTTCCTCTTTCTTAATCTGTCTATTATTATTAATTTCCATTTACCCCCAAGCATTGATGTAAATCCAGACACAGCACATATTTTAATTTTTTTTTCCATTAGTTACATCCGTAATACTATTTTATTTTAGTTACTTTTAGGTAACAAGTTACTTTTTTATTCAATTATTGTTATAATTGCTATTCAAAAGTATAAATAAGTTTTAAATATAAAATAGATATAAGTTAAATAATCATTAAAGTTAGCTTTTTGATCAACCTTAATAATCGATTTTTCTAGCTTTGCCTAAAACCTAAACAAATGAAAAAAATATTCACTTTATTAATGTTTACAGCTCTTTCCTCTTGTAACTTCAACTCAAGTCAATCAGAGTCAAGCATAGATACTGCACAACAAACTTCTGATGCTACTTATACTCTAAATACAGACCAAAGTGTTATTGTATGGACAGGAAAAGAAATCACAACTTCTTTACATTTTGGAAATATTTACTTTGCTTCAGGGCAATTTGAAGTAAGTGGTGGTTTGATTACTGGTGGAGAATTTGTTGTTGACATGACAACAATTGACAATCAGGATTTACCTGAAGAGCGAAGACCAAGATTAGAAGCTCATTTAAAATCAGATGATTTCTTTTCTGTCGAATCACACCCAACAGCTCTTCTATCAATAATAAGTTCAGAATCTATTGCTGAGGGGAAATGGTTGGTTTCAGGAGAGCTAACAATAAAGACTTTCACCCATCCAGTTGAATTTGAAATGTTAAATTCTAGTGATGGATGGAAAGCAAATCTAGTTTTTGACAGATCTAAATATGAAGTAAAGTTTAGATCAGGAACATTTTTTGAAAATCTAGGAGATAAATTAATTTATGATGATATAGAACTTGCAATAAACCTAAAAACTTTGTAATATGAATTCAAATAGACCAAAATGTGGATGTGGAAACACACAAAATCCTGATGGATATTGTGATGGATCACACCTAAATAAATAATGAATAAAATTATAGCTTTTGGCGCATCTTCTTCAAAAAATTCAATCAATAAAAAACTTGCCTCTTTTGTAGCAAATAAAATTACTACTCAAGAGGTAATTATTTTGGATCTTAACGACTTTGAAATGCCCATTTATAGTGAAGACAGGCATGCTGAAGAAGGGATACCTCAAAAAGCAATTGAGTTTAAGAAAATTATCAATGAGAGCAATGGTCTAGTTATTTCGCTAGCTGAACACAATGGTTCTTATACATCAGCATTCAAAAATATTTATGACTGGATTTCAGTTATTGAAAAAATTGTTTGGAGTAATAAGCCTATTTTATTGATGTCTACAAGCGATGGTGAAAGAGGTGGACAAAGTGTTCTTGAAACAGCGTTGTCACGTTTTTCTCGACAAAGTAACTTTGAAATTCCTCATTTTATATTACCAAATTTTTATGAAAATTTCTCTGAAGATAAAGGCATTACAAATAAGAAATTAATCACAGAGTTAGATAAACAAGTTAGGGAGTTTAAAAAACAAGTGGATTCACTACTTGATTCCGGACACAATTAGAGTGCCATTCCAGTCTCCATCTTTTCCATGGTACCAAGATTCTATGTTTTTAAACCCAGTGGTTTTAAAAATATCAATCCATTCTTTTTTTGGAAACATTTTCA
>Ga0209630_10001653_pt1 | contig 23291 bp, 25 predicted proteins | sample COG_01_FD_184745 | JGI IMG/M metagenome (GOLD analysis project Ga0209630, IMG submission 184745) | Pelagic Microbial community sample from North Sea - COGITO 998_met_01 (SPAdes) (version 2) | ecosystem: Environmental > Aquatic > Marine > Neritic zone/Coastal water | place: Helgoland, sampling... | reverse complement strand
TACAGTATCTCCAAATATTTGGTTTGCATTTATGGGTTTGGATGATGAGGACTCTATAGTTCTAAATCTTTCAAATATTCTTCATAACGAAAATGAAGTTGAAGGAAGACTTATAGAAGACATTCCTTATGATTGGAAAATAAGCGAATGAAAACAGTAATTTTAGCAGGTGGCTTTGGTACAAGATTTTCAGAAGAAACACATAAAATTCCAAAACCGATGATTAAGATTAACAATAGACCAATCTTATTTCATATTATGAATATTTATAGAAAATATGGGTATAATGAATTTTGTTTGGCCTTAGGCTATAAAGCAGAATTAGTAAATAATTACTTATTAAATAATGGTTTTAAGAAAATTGATGATGATCAATCAATTAAGTTTCCAGGTTTAATAAATATGAGGCAAGATAGTCAATGCGTAACAACGGTGGATACTGGTCTTAATACAATGACAGGAGGAAGGTTAAAAAGGCTCAAAAAAATTATTGGTGATGATACATTTATGCTTACTTATGGTGACGGTGTAGCTGATATAAATATAAATGAGCTAATAGACTTTCATAAGTCTCATGGAAAAATGGTAACAGTTACGGCCGTTCATCCGATAGCAAGATTTGGTGAGCTTCAAATAGAAAATAATATGGTTAAAAATTTTAGAGAAAAGCCCCAAACAAATAATGATTGGATTAATGGTGGGTTTTTTGTAATTAATCCTGAATTTATTGATTTGATTGAATCAGATGCAACAATAATGGAAAGATACCCTCTTGAAAAAATTAGCTCAATGAATGAGCTGATGGCATATAAGCATCCAGGTTTTTGGCACTGCATGGACACAAAAAGAGATAAGGATTTCTTGGAGGAATTAGCAAACAAAAAAGAAGCTAAGTGGATTTGATCTAGAATTTATAAGTCTTTTTATGAACAATAAACCATTAATTAGTGTAATAATTAATTGCTATAATGGAGGCACTTTTGTCAGAGATTGTATAAATTCCGTATTTAAGCAAACTTATAAAAATTGGGAAATAATTTTTTGGGACAATAGGTCTACAGATAATACATATAAAGAAGTAAGTAGTTTTGGAGATAAAAGGATAAAATATTTTTTAGCTGAAAAACATACAACCTTGTATGAAGCAAGAAATTATGCAATTGAAAAAGCAAAAGGTGATTTTTATGCATTTCTCGATGTTGATGATTGGTGGGAAGTAGATAAACTTAAAAAACAAATTCCACTATTTTTGAATCAAAATGTGGGATTAGTTTATAGTAATTTCTATAAGTGTGATGAAATTAAAGGAAAAACTTTTATAAATCATAAAAAAATATTGCCATCAGGAAATGTTACAAATTTATTACTAAAAAATTATAATATAGGTTGGCTTACAGTGGTTATACGGCGTTCTTTTTATGAAAAGTTAAAATTAAAGTTTAATCCAAAATATAATGTTATTGGTGATTTTGATCTTATTATGAGATTATCAACGATTAGTGAAATACTTTATTTAGATGAAGTCACTGGATATTGTCGATGGCATGGGAAAAATTTACAAATTGCACAAGAAAGCAAACACTTAAAAGAGTTAAATCATTGGGTTATTGAAATGAAGAAATTCCCAAGTATTTCAGCTTTAAATAATTTTTCATATTTTAAAAATAATTTAATTAAAATGGACGTTATGTACGCTGCTAAGAATGATATTAGTAGCTTTAAAATAATTGACTTTATTAAAGTAAAAGGAATTTTTAATAAGATTTTAATTCTCTTGGTATTATTTCTTCCAAAAAAAATTGTAAAATTTTTATGATAAAGGACAACGTAAAAATTAGAAAATTAGATAAAAATGATCTTGATTTATTGAGTGATTTCTTAGCAATTAATGCAATGCCAAAATATAGCAAATCAGATTATCTTAGAAGATTTAACTTATGGTGGGAGTCTAATCCTGCATTTCAAGATACTGATAGTATGGGATGGATAATTGTAGATGCTAATAGCAAAAATTATATAAAGGGATTTTTAGGAAATATTCCAGCTGACTATATAATTAATGATAATGTTTATAAAACTGCTTCCCCTTCAACTTGGATAGTAACAAAAAATTATAAAGTTTATTCCTTAAAGCTTCTATTTTTTTTTTTAAAACAAAAGAAAGATATATTAATTAATTCAACTCCAGGAATGATCACTGAATTGATATTTTTAAAATTAGGTTTTGTAGATATTGCAAAAAAACAAAATAATTTTATTTTTTTATACAATAATAAACCTATCAAATATTTTTTAGATCACAAAATTTTAAAAATCAAATCAATGAATAAAATTTTGTCCAAAATTTTATTTTCACTTTATAAACTTGTTATTAGTATAAAATTGACTAAAAAAAAATTAGAAGCTGAATATCAAATAGTTTCAAACACATTAGAAATAAAAAGATTGTTACAAAAACAAAGTATAAAGTTGCTCAACTTAGACAAAGTATTAAGTTTAGATGATCACAAGTTTTTTCTAAAAATTTTAAATGAAGACAAGACAAGCAATTTTATTTATATTCAATATGTAAATAATCCAGTAAACAAACTTAAATTTATGCAAATATTAGAAACAGATGTAACTTCCACGAATTTAATTAAAGATGTAGCAATTAAACTAGCTCACAAAAAAAATTATAGCTTAGATTATATTATACTTTGTAATTCTAATGTTAAAAGTTTTTTACATGGATCATTTATTAAATTTAATTTACTTTCTAAATCAAAATGTTTAATAAAAAGTGAAAATATTAATGTTAAATATATAAAACCAAGTGGATCATTTGGTGAAAAAGGATTTATAATTTGGAACTGAAATAATGAAATTTGAATTAAAAAAATTATTATCACCACCTTTTGATGATGGTGAATTATTTAAAAATCTTAATTTAATAAAGGAAGAATTTTCAAAAACCAATCACAAAAGTAAAGTTAAGAAAATTGCTATACTTGGAGGTTCAACAACATCTCACCTTAAAGACTTACTCAATTTATTTTTACTTAATAATAATATTTCTTCAGATTTTTATGAAGGTCAATTTCAATTATATTATGAGGAAGTTGTGTATAATGTCGGAAAATTAAAAGAGTTTGATCCAGATATTATTTGGGTACATACTTCATGGCGAAATATCAAGAAATTTCCTCTTATGAAGCATACTCGTGAAGAAATAGATTTTTTGATTGATAGTGAATTTAGTCTCTATAAAAGAATTTGGGAGCATGCAAAAGAAAATCTTTCTTGCATAGTTATTCAAAATAATTTTGATTATCCTGATTACAGGGTTTTAGCCAATAAAGACTCCATAGATATTCACGGAAAAATATATTTTCTTAATGAATTAAATAGAAAATTTAGTGATTATGATCGCCAAAATGACTGGTTTAACTTATTTGATATAAATTACTTATCTTTTCTTAATGGTTCAGATAAATGGCAAAATGAACGCGATTGGTATAAATACAGAAATTCGCCATCACTTAGATCAAGCATTGATGTAGCTTACGGTGTATCAAAATTAATCTTAGCATTAGAAGGTCTAAGTTATAAATGTTTGGTGGTTGATTTAGATAATACTCTTTGGGGAGGCGTAATAGGAGATGATGGAGTTGAAAATATTAAATTAAATAGAGATCATCCAATTGGTGACGCATATTTAGATTTTCAAAATTATATTTTAGAATTAAAAAATCGTGGGATTATTCTGGCAGTTGTAAGTAAAAATGAAGATAAGATAGCAAGACTAGGATTTGGTCACCCTAATTCAATTTTAAAAATAGATGATTTTTCAGCATTTGTTGCAAATTGGAATACTAAATCATCAAATATAAAAGAGATTATAAAAAAAATTAATATATCAGAGTCAGCAGCGGTTTTTGCAGATGATAATCAGATGGAGCGCGATGAGGTAACCAAGAATAGTAATATAAAAGTTCCTGACATTGGTGACAATATTGAAAATTATAAAAAAATAATCGATAGAAATAATTTTTTTGAATTAATTCATATCACGTCTGAAGATTTAAAAAGACCCGACTCAATAAGAGCCTCTATTGAGTCAAGTAAAACTAAAGAAAATTTTGGTAATTATAATGAATATTTAAAATCATTAGAAATGAAAACAGAAATTAAAGAAGTTGACAACTTTTCAAAAAATAGATTTGTGCAACTAACTAATAAGACTAATCAGTTTAATCTTACATTAGAAAAAATAGATTTTACTAATATTTCTGGAAATAACATTTTAACCTTAACAGCATCTTTAACTGATAAATTTTTAGATCATGGGATAGTCTCAGCAATTTATGGCAAAATAAATGATGATAAAGAGATTGATATCAACGGGTGGGTAATGAGCTGCAGGGTATTTAAAAGAACATTAGAATATACAATATTTTACAAGTTCTATTGTCTTTGTAAAAAATTAGGTATTAAAAAAATAAGAGGTTTTTACAAAAAAAGTGATAGAAATATTATTGTTAAAGATCTTTACAAAGAATTAGGATTTAAAGAAATAAAAAAAACTAAGAATTCTTCTGAATGGGCATTAGAGGTAAATGAAGATTTAGTTTTTTTAAAAAAAATGATTATGATAAATTATGAATGAAGATGAAGTAGTTAAGAAATTACAACCCATATTTAAACGTATATTTTCTAAAAATGATTTTACTTTTAGCAGAAAATTAAGTGCAAATAATATAGATGAGTGGGACTCGCTTACACACATGAATTTAATTGTAGCAATTGAAAAGGAATTCAAAATTTCTTTTACACTTGATGAACTTGAAAATCAAAATGATGTTGGGGATACAATTGATTCAATTTTAAAAAAAAAATTTTAATTACTTAATTTAATGGCAAGTATCTAAATTAATATATGAATGAATATAAGTTTGATGATTTAAGACTTAATCAAATAGAAAAATTTGAAGTTACTATTACAGAATCTATGGTTAAAAATTTCAGGGACATTAGTGGAGACGTAAATCCATTGCATTCTGATAAAAAATTTGCCACCAAAAATAATTATAGAGATAAAGTTGTCTTTGGACTTTTGGTATCTTCTTTTTACTCAAAATTAATTGGTGTTCATTTGCCAGGAAAATTTGCTCTATTAAATAGTATTAATGTAGATTTCTTGAAACCAGTATATGTTAGTGACAAACTTTTTATAGAAGGAAAAATTATAGAATTAGATAAAAGATTTAGAATTATTAATATAAAATCTAGAATTACTAGAGATGATAATAATTTAGTATCAAGAGCAAATATTAAAGTCAGTACAAATGAATAAAAATATTATTTTAATCACTGGAGCATCTTCTGATATTGGAAAGGAAGTGATAAAAAAATTTTTAAATGATAAAAATATTTTGTTAGCAACATATAATAAAAATGAATTAAAGATTAAAAAAAACTTAAAAGGAAAAATCGTTAAGTTTAAACTTGATTTATCAAATGAAGAAAATGTTATAAAATTTATAAAAAATATATCTAAAAAAAAACTTATTCCTAATAAAATAATTCATATTGCCTCTAATCCATTAACAATGAGCTCATTTTCAGATTTAAACTGGATAGATTATGAAAAAAATTTTAATATTCAAATAAAGTCATTTTTTATAATTTTGAAACATGTTTTACCAATAATGAAAAAAAATAATTATGGGAAGATATTGGCAATTTTATCAAGTGTCACTATAGGTCAGCCACCAGGGTACATGTCGCCTTACATAACATCAAAATATGCTCTCCTTGGATTATTAAGATCTTTGGCTGTGGAATTTTCAAAATACAAGATAAGTATTAATTCTATATCTCCAGGAATGATGGATACAAAATTTTTGAATGAAATACCTCGGAAAATTTTACAACTAAATAGTCAAAAGGTACCATTTGGAAGGAGTGTAGAAATAAAAGATATTATTCCTGCTATACAGTTTTTTATGTCTGATAAATCATCTTTTATTACTGGAACAAACTTACCTATAACAGGTGGGTTGGATTTTTAGCAAATATTAGATTAACATGAATTATAAGACAAAACATAGCCTAAAAAAATTAATATCTGCTTCTTTTGGAAAAATATTTAACTTTAAGGGAAAAAGGATATTAATGTACCATTCTATCGGCACTAAAGTTAAAAATGATATTTACGGAATTTACTCTTTAGATGTTGACTTATTTGAGAGTCAGATGAAGTATCTTCACAGAAATCATATTTACAACATAACAAGTATAGAAAATTTTACATCACAAAAAAACTCAATTTCTATAACTTTCGATGATGGATTTGCAGACATCTTATATAAGGCAACGCCTATTTTGTGTAAATTAAATCTACCATTCACAGTATTTATTCCCCCAAAACTCATTGTTCAAAAAAATGAATATCTTTCAATTTCTGAATTGAAAGAATTATCTAAATTAGATATTTGTACAATTGGAGCTCACGGTTATTCTCATGAGCCATTAACTAAGTTCAATTTAGATAATATTATGAAAGAAATTTCTTCTAGTAAATTGTGGCTTGAAGATACTTTAGGTAATCAAGTAAAATATATGTCTTATCCACATGGTGCGGTTAATAATACAATTAAAGATGTAGTAAAAAAAAATGGTTTTATTTCTGCTAGCTCAAGTAAACCTGGAGTTAATACAATAAAATTAGATATGCTAGAGTTGCGGAGAACAGCAATATTATCTCATGATAATTTAGATCAATTTGTTTCAAAGATAAATGGAGAGTGGGATTGGACTAAATGGAGCTAAAAAATGTATGAGTAATAAGAAAGATGGAATTTACAATATTAATTCCTTAAATAAGTTATTTCTTATTTTAATTTTATTAAGTTCATTTTTTGCAGGTTATTTCGATACTTCAATACCAGTTTTCTTTTTTGTACTTATAATCATTTGCATATATTTTTTTCAAATTAAATTTACAATAGGTCAATTTTTAACAATTAGTGTTTTCATCATTTATTTAATCATATTATTAATAAGCTCTACAAGTATCACATCCACACTATCAAATTTAAAATGGTTTTATGGAATATTAATTTTTTTAATAATATTTAAAATCAAAGATGTAAAATTATATTTATTTTACTGTTTATCATCTCATAAATTATTTTTATCTTTTTTACTCATAATAATCTTTGAAACAATATTGGTTAATTTATTTTTAACTCCTGAGTTGGTTTATGGTTCAGTGTATAAAAGTTCTACCATTCAAATTGGACCTTTTAATTATAATAGACCACTTGGTGGTGGGGGGAATTCATCAGTCACCTCAACAATCATAGTTGCATGGTATTATAGCATTCAAAAAGAAAATATAAAATATAAAGCTTCAATATTTTTAATTTATTCAACTTCAATTATATTAAGCATGTCAGGTACTGGATTTATATTATATTTAGCTGGATTAATTTTAAATAAATTTAATATTTTTAGAATTAAAGTTAGAATAAAACTTTTTAGTTTTATCTCACTTACATTAATTTTCATCATATTTTGCTATTTATTTTTAAATTCATTAAATCAAAAATTATCAATTGACTATTATATAATTGTATTAAAAGACAAATTTTCATTTATGAACAATGCTGTAGCTACCAATAATATGAGTCCCATGAGTTATAATTTTGAAAATATATTTGGATATACAGTGTCAAGCCACGTTCCATTAAACGGGGGTGATTATGGTTGGTTAAACTTGTTTTATGCTCATGGAATATTTGGTTTTATTATCTTTTTTTTAATTATTTTTGTTTTTAGCAATGGTTCAAAAAAAAACATTTTATCTGCAGTGATCTTTTTACTTGGAGCTTTTCATTATTCAGCAATTTTTGTAGCTGCAGGTCAGATACTGTTATCTAAATTTATTATGAATGATAAATGAGTCTTAAAGATAAATTTTTAGAAAATAATAAACAAAATAAAATTTTATTTTTGTTGTTCAGTTTAACTATATTTTTATTGGTATTTTCAACTGGATTTGTTTCAGATGATTTTAGTGAAATTAGCAATATCAAAAATGATAAAAATGTTTTTAAATATTTACCATTTAATACGTATATAAATATACCAGTTCTGTATTACACACATTATATATTTTATTATTTAATATCTATTGAAAATTATACTTATATTAGTTTAGTAAAATTTTTTTACACTTTGTTGTCATTTTATATGATATCAAAATTTTTTTCTATTTATGTGAATTTTCATAATTCACTTTTAATATCATTTCTATTCCTTTTTTGGCCTACTCACGACTCTACAGTGTACTTTTATTTAGCCCAGTATTTAATGCTTACAATAGCATTTCAATTGTATGCATATTACTTATTAAAAAAAAATTTTTTTAAATTATCAATTTTATTTAATTTATTAGGAAGTTTTATTTCTTATGGATCAACACCTATTGCAATTGGTTTGTGTATTTTATTTTTATTAAATAAATCATATAAAAAATGTTTAATTTTTATATTACCAAATATAATTTATGTATTTTATTATATTTTAATATCTAAGATTTTTTTGGTATCTTCTATTTCTAGAGTTCCTGAAAGTTTAAATATTTTAAACCTTATTAAAAATTATATATTTCAAATCTTGACATTATTTGACTCTAATATTGGAATATCTTTTTTTTTAAAATTATTTTATTCAATTTTTGAAAATAACTTATTTACAATAATTGTTTCAGTTTTAGTTTCAATTTTGTATTTTTGTATAAAAAAAAAAAATATACAAGAATTCAATGAGTATTTACTAGACTTAAAACTATTATTAGCTCTAATATTTATTATCTTAATTTCATTATTTATGTTTGCAGTTACAGGAGGTTACTATCAGGTTGCATTTAATTTAGGTAATAGAGTATCGATTTATAGCGCATTATTATTCTCATATTTATTTGTAATTCTAATCAATAAAATAAAAAGTCAGAAAATTAATTTTTTTGTAATATTGTTTGTGATGATAATAATTTTTGGAATTTCTAATCACTGGAAAAAAAACACATATAATCAGAATGTTATAATTGAAAATATTGGTGCAAATCAAGAATTAGTAAATTATGATGATAAAAGTATATTATTTGTTGTAGGAAATGAATATAGCAAGTTTGGAAATTTTAGTCATATAGAGTTTTTTTCAGCATCACATGTTGCCGAAGGTATTTTTGATATTAAAAATTTAAATCATATTAAAGTTAAAACTTTAAATAGATCTTTTGTTTTTGATGGTGAATATTTAAAAGATAAAAAGTTTACCAATAGAAAATTTCTAGTTGATGAGAAAATTATGATATATAATTCAAATTCCAATACATTAAGCATGATAGATAAAGATAAAATAAATTCTTATATCAACACTTTACAAAAGAATAAAAGACACTGGATTCAATTTCAGAATATAAAACTTCTTAATGAAATTGTTTCAAAATATTTAGGAAATCTAAGTTATTTATTTTAAATGGTCTTATGGATAATAATTCAAAAAATTCTCAGCCAATGGTAAGTATTATCATGACTTGTTTTAATAATTGCGAAACTCTAAAAGACGCTATATCTTCAGTAATTAATCAATCTTATCAAAATTGGGAACTAATTTTTGTTGATGATGGATCTACCGACCAATCACTAAAAGTAGTAAATCAAATTATAGATAGTAGAGTTAAAATTTTTACATTAGATAAAAATTATGGCAGAGGTATTTCTTATCAAATGGGTCTTAACAAAGCCAACGGCAAGTATATTATGTTCTTAGATAGCGATGATTGGTGGTATTCAAATAAAATTATCAAACAAATTCAATATTTAAAAAATAATCATAAGGTAATGTTTGTAGGATCTGGATTAATTACCTCAAAAAATCATAAACCTATAGGTGTGAGGTGTAATAAAAAATTTTCTAATATAACTAATAAAAAAATTACTGATCCTTTTATAGCTTTTGCAACTATCTGTATTAGAGATACAATAATCTCAAAATATAGTTTTGATAAAAATTTAAAAGTAGCTCAAGATTCTGATTTTTTAAGAACTTTATGTATGAACGAGCAATATTCAAATTTAGAAGATATTCTTTATGTCTATAACGAAAGTGGTAGCTTTAATTGGATTAAAATGAAAAATGCTTTGAAAAACACAAAAATTGGACTTAAAAAATATAAACAGAAATTTTTTTTAGATTATTTTTTAAATATTATGAAAATTAATTTTAAAATTTTTATATATTTTATTTTGTTTTCATTGAGAATTGAAAAACTTCTACTACATTATAGAGTTAATACTCCATCATTAGAAAATATAAAATTATTTTACAAAGAAAAAGATTTGATGCTAAAAGTTAGGTCAAAAATTTTTAAAAATATTTAATAATATGTGTGGTATAGCTGGTTATTTTGAAAAAAAAAATATTTCAAAGACCCAAAATAATAATATTGCAAAAAATATTATAACTAAACTCGATCACAGAGGACCAGATCATGAAGGGATATTATTTCTTGAAAATCATGGAGTTACTTTTCTTCATAGAAGATTAGCAATAATTGATCTAAGTGCTGATGCAAATCAGCCGATGACATCAAATTCCAATAGATATATAATTACTTACAACGGTGAAATTTATAATTATCTTCAGTTAAAAGAAGAGCTGATACAGCAAGGCCATAATTTTAAAACATCTTCAGATACAGAAATCTTGTTAACTAGTATAGATCATTGGGGTTTGGATATTGCATTAAACAAATTTGTCGGAATGTTTGCCTTTGCTATTTATGATAAAAAATTGAAAGAAGTAATCTTAGTTAGAGATAGGTTTGGAGAAAAGCCTATCTACTATAGTAATTTGAATGATAATTTAATATTTGGATCTGAATTAAAAGCTTTAAAAGCCCACCCAGCGTGGGTTGGTAAAATTGACAAAGATTCTTTAAATATGTATTTGAAATATTCTTATGTGCCTTCACCAAAATCAATTTATAAAGATGTATATAAAGTAAATCCTGGTTCATATATAAAGTTTAAAACTGATAACAATCAATGTAAGGAAATTTTAAAAAAAAAATGGTATAATACACAATCAACAATTGAACCATTTAAAGGTACATATAGCGAGGCTTTAGAACGTACAGAGATCTTAATAAATAAATCTATTAATTATCAAAAAATATCAGATGTACCTGTTGGAGTATTTCTTTCTGGTGGAATTGACTCTACTTTAATCACAACTTTGATGCAAAAAAACGATACAGCAAAAGTGAAAACCTTCACTTTAGGTTATAATAATCAAGCATACGACGAGTCCATTTTTTCTAAAAAAATATCCGATCATCTAGGAACAGATCATACAGATTGGATTTTAAGTGAAAATGAAGTTATTGATTATATTCCAAATATGCCTAAAATTTACGATGAGCCTTTTGCAGACTCTTCACAAGTACCAACATATTTAGTCAGTAAACTGGCAAAACAAAAAGTGAAAGTAAGTCTTACAGGGGATGGTGGTGATGAATTATTTGGTGGTTATAATAGGTATATTTATGCTCCAAATATTATTGAATATCAAAAATATCCAACAATTTTTAAAAAATTATTTAAATACATAATTTTAAGCTTTACACCAAGCCAACTAAACAATGTATCAAATAAAATCAGTAAGTTCTTACCCTTACGCTATCGCTTTTCAACTTTGACAGAGAAGCTATATAAATTAGCAGAATTAATCGAGCTAAATGATCAATATGAAATTTATGATTCTCTAATCAGTACTTGGAAAAAAGAAACACCATCATTATTAAAAAAAGACAATGATAAAAATCAATCAGCTGATAACTTTTATAAGATTGGAAGTTCTTTTCAAGAAAGAATGATGCTAACAGATTTAAATAATTATTTAATTGATGATATACTTGTAAAAGTTGATAGAGCTGCAATGTCAAATAGTTTAGAAACTAGAGTGCCATTTTTAAATCAAGAACTAGTTAATTTTGCTTTAAGTCTACCTCTATCCATGAAAATAGATAACAAAGGCAGAAGTAAAATACTACTTAGGGATATATTATATAAGTATGTTCCACAAAAAATGATTGATAGAGCAAAAGCAGGTTTTGGGATTCCAATTGACAGTTGGCTGAGAGGTCCATTAAAAGAATGGGCAAGTGATCTTATAAATGAAAAAAAAATTACCGATCAAAATTATTTGAATTTTGAAATAATAAGTAAGGAATGGCATCAATATTTATCAGGAAAAAGAATTAATCATCATAAATTATGGAATATTTTAATGTTTCAAAGTTGGCTAGAGTCGGAAAAAATTGAATAAAAAGATATTAATTGTTGGGGGAAAAGTGTGGTCTATAATTAATTTTAGAGGAAGCTTAATTAAAAAATTAGTTAAAGAAGGCTATAAAGTTACAGCAGTATCTAGTAAGGCTAGTAAATTAGAATTAGAAAAGATAAAAAATTTAGGAGCAAGTTATATTGATATTGAATTGAGACACAATACAATTAGCCTATTTAAAGACATTGTTTATTTTTTAAAGCTTAGAAAAATTATTTTTAAATTAAATCCAAATATTATTATTAGCTATACCATGAAACCAGTTATATATTCAGGTTTGGCCATATTCTTTAAAAAAAATATTAATTATTATCCATTAATAACTGGATTAGGAAATATTTTTAATACAAAAAAAATAAATTTATATCCAATTAAAATTATTTTAATTTATTTATGTAAAATAGCACTAAGAAATGCCAAAATATTAATATTTCAGAATATTGATAACTTGCAATATTTTAAGAAACTTAAAATAGCACCTAAGATTAAAAAAGTAATTATAGAAGGATCAGGTGTAGATATTGATTATTTTAATATTGAACCATTTACCAATAAAAATATAACTTTTTTATTAATTGCAAGATTGTTAAAAGATAAAGGAATAATTGAGTATATAGAGGCTGCAAAAAAAGTTAAATCAAAGATAAAAAATATAAATTTTAATTTAATAGGATGGAAAGATTATTCCAGTAATCAAGTAGATTTTAATTACATTAAACGAAATCATGATGATAAAATTATAAATTATCTAGGAAGTCAAGAAAATGTAAAACCATTTATTGCTGATAGTCATATTTATGTATTGCCTTCTTATCATGAAGGATTACCAAGATCTATACTTGAGGCAATGGCAATGGGAAGACCTATTATTACTACTCAAGTTCCTGGTTGTAAAGAAACTGTTGTAAATAATGAAAATGGTTTTTTGATTCCTTGTAAAAATATAAATATATTAGTAGAAAAAATGATTTGGTTCATAACAAATAAAGAGGAAATATCAAAAATGGGTCAAAAAAGTAGAAATATAGTAAAAAAAAAGTTCTCATCTAAAAAAATTGATAATGAATTTATCAAATTACTATCAAACTATAATTCATTATAATAAGCGTAAAAATAAAAAGAGGTAAGTCTCAATGCCTAAACGTTTACTTGATATAATCTTATTACTTTTTTTTTCAACAGTACTAATTTTAATTTTTTATTTGTATCATTTTTAATTTATATATTTGATGGTAAACCAATAATATTTAAGCAAAAAAGATGTGGCCATTTTTGTAAAGAATTTAATATATACAAATTTAGAACTATGAGAATAGAGTTAAAGAAAAAAAAATTCAGAGCTAGAAAGAATAACTCAAGTTGGCAAGTTCTTAAGGTTAACAAGTTTAGATGAAATACCAAGTTTTTATAACGTATTTACTGGTAATAAGACTCTTGTAGGCCCATTTCCATTAATATAAGAATATTTACATTATTACACTTAGTATCAAATCAAAAGACATGATGTTACACCAGGCATAACTGGATATGCTCAAGTTAATGGTAGAAATAGATTAAAGTGGAATGACAAATTTAAATTAGATATATTATGTTAAAAAATTATAATATTTTTTTGAATATTAAAATATTATATTTAGGATTTTTCAAACTATTTAGAATAAAAGATAAACAACATAATGAAAAAACGACAATGTACAAATTTTCAGTAAAAGAGGATGAATAATTGAAAAAGATATACTTATCACCACCACATCTTTCTAAGCATGAAAAAAAATATATTTTAGAAGCAATCAAATCAAACTGGATTGCTCCAGTCGGACCATTTCTAGATAAGTTTGAGAAAAAAATAAGCAGCTATATAGGTGTAGAAAATGCTTTATGTGTTACTTCAGGAACAGCCGCAATACATTTGGCATTAAAAGTTTTAGGCGTTAAAAAAAATGATATTGTTTTATGTCAAAATTTTACTTTTATTGGATCTGTATACCCAATAATTTATTGTAACGCTAAACCTGTCTTTATTGGCTCAGAAAGTGAGAGTTGGAATATGTGTCCAAAAACTCTTAAAAATACAATTCTAAAGTTGAAAAAAAAAAATAAAACACCCAAAGCCATTATTGTAGTTCATTTGTACGGAATGCCCGCAAAAATGCATGAAATAAAAAAAATTTCAAAAAAATTTAAAATCCCAATAATTGAAGATGCAGCTGAAGCACTTGGTTCTTCAATTGAAAATAAAAAATGTGGAAGTTTTGGTGATATAGGTATTTTAAGCTTTAATGGTAATAAAATAATAACTACTTCAGGCGGGGGAGCTATGATTTCAAATAATCGAAAATATATCGATGAAGCAAGACATTTATCTACACAAGCAAGAGATAATTTCATATATTATGAACATTCTAAGATTGGATATAATTATAGAATGAGCAATTTGTTAGCTGCTGTCGGTTTAGGTCAAATGAAAGTCCTAGACGAAAGAGTTAAAGCTAGAAGGAAAAACTTCACATACTATAAAAACATTTTTAAAAATTTAAAAAAATTAAATTTTTTAGATGAAAGGATTGAAGGACCACTTAAAATTCATTCTAATAGATGGATAACCACAGCAGTAATTAATGAAAATAATGATGCGCCTGATATAAGTCAAATGGTCAAATTACTAGATGATAAAAATATAGAAATTAGGCCTTTATGGAAACCGATGAATTTACAACCTATATTAAGTCAATATCAATACTATGGAACAGGCTTAGAAGAAAAAATTTATAATAAAGGTTTTTGCTTGCCAAGCGGTTCAAATTTATCCATTTTAGATAAGAAAAAAATTCATACTAACTTATTAAAAATTTTAAATACATGAGTAATAAAATAAAAGTTGCTGTTATTGGTTTAGGATACGTTGGACTTCCATTAGCTGTTGAATTAGGAAAAAAATATTCAACTATAGGTTTTGACATTAACAAAAAAAGAATTTTAGAACTAAAAAAAAAAAAAGATACCACTAAAGGATTAAGTTCAAATCAAATAAAAAAATCAAAAAAAATTAGATTCACACACAATATTGATGAAATTAAATTTTGTAACTTCTATATTATTGCTGTTCCTACTCCAATAGATAAAAAGAAAAAACCAAGATTAAAAATGTTGAAAGATGCAACTTATTTAGTTGCAAATATTTTAAAGAAAAAAGATATAGTTGTTTATGAATCTACAGTTTATCCAGGTCTTACAGAAGAGTATTGTGTTCCAATTTTAGAGAAAAAATCCAAACTAAAAGTAAATAAGGATTTTTCAGTTGGGTATTCTCCTGAAAGAATAAATGTAGGGGACAAAAAGCACACGTTAACTAATATAAAAAAAATAGTTTCGGCATCTAATAATAAATCATTAAATATAATAAATAATCTCTATAAAAGCATTATTAAAGCAGGCACATACATGGCACCTTCAATTAAAGTGGCTGAAGCCGCTAAAGTTATTGAAAATTCACAAAGGGACATCAATATTGCTTTGATCAATGAATTGTCAATAATTTTTAGTAAATTAGGAATTGATACAAATGAAGTTATAGATGCAGCTAAGACTAAATGGAATTTTATTCCATTCTATCCAGGTATTGTTGGTGGTCACTGCATAGGGGTAGACCCATATTACTTATCTTATAAAGCAGAAAAAGTTGGATATAAAAGTAAAATTATTCTTGCAGGTAGGAAGTTAAATGATGAGATGGGAAACTACATTGCTAAAGAAGTATTAAGGTTAATTAGAGCAAAAACTAAATTTAATAAGAGTCTAAAAATTGCAATACTTGGTATATCGTTTAAAGAAAATTGTGGAGATATAAGAAATACAAGAGTTATAGATATTAGAGAATATTTTTTAAAAAAAAATATAAAATGTGATGTGTATGATCCAGTTGTAGACAAAAAGGAAGTATTCAATAAATATGGAATTAATATGAAGCCATTATCAAATATTTATTCTAACAAATATAATGGTGTCATTATTGCGGTTAAGCATAATGAATTTAAAAAATTAGCATTAGAAAAATTTGGAAATAATTGTATTATTTATGATGTAAAATCCTTATATAAAAAAAATAAGACATCAGCTCGGCTATAAGAATATTCATTATATGACTCAATATAGTTTTTTAGGTCATTAAATTTGAAAGTAAAAAATATCTTTTTATTTTAGATTTAATTTAAGCTTGTATTGATTAATTAGATAGACAGTTTTTTTAATTAAATAAGATTAAAATATTAATGGTGATAGTATTTAAAGTGGTTGTCTATTATTTGATTAAATATTTTTAATTATATTTTGTATTGCTTTCAACTCCATTTTTTTTCTTGTTTCTTCAGTAAAAGAACCCACGTGTGGAGTCATAATAATGTCTTTATATTTTGACATCTTACCAAAATAAGGCTCATCATTAAAAACATCTAGCCATATTTTTTTGATTATTTTTTTTCTTATGTAATTAATTATTTCTTTTTCATTAATAACAGAACCTCTAGATGAATTACATATAATAACACCTTTTTTTAACAATTTAAATTCAGATTTCCCTAAAATTTCTTGCTCAGTATTGGTATGAAATGTAATTATATCTGCTTTTGGTAATGCCTTTTTTAATGGCATGTAATTTGAATTTTTATTATATTTATTACAATTATCATAAATAATAATATTAGTTCTAAATGGGACTAATAACCTTTTTAGATTTTTTCCAATTCTACCATATCCGATTATTAGAACATTCTTCCTAAATAATAAATTTCCATTTTTTCTCTCCCATATATTTTTGTGCATATTATCATTTAAGTTAACAACCTCTCTTAACATAGTAATTATCATGCCTAATGTTAATTCAGAAACAGCTTCTATAGGTCCATCCGGAGTAGAAAATACTTTAATTTTTTTAGATTTTATAAATTTAGTATTTATGTTACTCGTACCCGAGCCTAATCTTGAAATAATTTTTAGATTTGTGTTTTTAATAACATTTTTATTATATGGCTCCAAACCAGCCACTACATAGTTAATGTTATTATTCGTCAACAGTTGTATTAACTCTTTTTCTGTCAGCTTTCTATTATAAGGATTATATATGGGATTAAATTTTTTATTTATTATTTTTTCAAGAAATGCATTTTTGCTTTTATTAAAAGTGGATGTGGCTAATAGCAAATTTGGTTTTCTCATAATCTAATTAAGTAATACTTTTATTATATAATATATTAATTTCACCTTTTGATTTATTTAAAAGATGTATAATAGGTGTGTTAGAGACTTGCACTTTATAATTTAATATATTTTTTAAAATATTACATTTATTTTTGCCTAAAATAATTATAATTAATTTTGGAATATCAGTTAAATATTTCATATTTATTGAGATACGCTTAAATTTTTCGTTTTTCCTTTTACAAATTAACAATGGTGATTTCGTATACTGAGTTTGCACACCGTTATAAAAAATTGAAGCTAAATGACCATCATGACCAACACCTAGAAATCCTAAAGTGGGCAAAATCTTAATCTTTTTATTATATTCATTACATATTTCTTTGTTAGTTTTGTTTATATTAATAATTGATGGATATATAAAATTAGGTTTTTTTTCTTTATGAACTTTATTAATTAATTTTTTCTTTATCATTGATACATTTGAATAACAAGATTTTTCAGTAACAATTCTTTCATCGGAAAGAATAAAGTTTATGTTTTTCATCTCTTTCTCTCTGTTGACAATTAACGAAAAAAATCCCTTTAAACTATTTCCTCCTGAGATCAATATATTTGATTTTTTTTTTCTCTCGACTTCCTCACACAATATTTCAAATGCTTTTTCAGATAACTTGATATCGTTTGCTAAATTATAAAAGTTCACTGTCATCTATAATTAAATATTTATATTATTATTAATGAAGACCAAATAGAAAAGAAAATTAAGATAAAACTCGAATCAAAAGGCTTTTTCAACATATTTTAAGTAATTGATCTAGCTGGATTTTATTATTTGCTCCTATAATAATTTTTTTTACTAATTTGTTTTTTAAATTAAACATAACTAATTTTTTCATATTTGTATTTGTTAATATCTTTCTATCTCCCTCAAAGGTTCTCATTGCAATTTGTCTGTTTTTGGCTCAGAGAATTTTAATATAAAAGTAAACTTTTTTTCATTAATTTTTTTAAAACTTTTGATTAGCATATAATACGAGCTATTCGTTAGAAACATGAAATTGCTTAATTCCCTTTTTGTATGCATAATATAAAAAATTTTAAAGATATCAATTTAGAAACAACAAAAAAAGAATTTAAAGAGAGCAAGCTAATAAAGTTTACTAATAATATAGATGATTTAAAGTCAACAAATTTTTATATTATCACTGTTCCAACGCCTATAAATAAATTTAATAAGCCAGACCTAAAACCGTTGTTCAAGAGCAGTGAAACTATAGGCAAAATTTTAAAAAAAAATGATATTGTTGTATATGAATCAACAGTTTATACTGGCTGTATTGAAGAAGACTGTGTGCCGGTACTTAAAAAGTACTCAAATTTAAGATTTAATAAGGACTTCTTTTGTGGCTATAGTCCTGAGCGTATAAATCTAGGCGATAAAAAACACACAATTTCTAAAATTAAAAAAATTACCTCAGAATCAAATTCAAAAATAGCAAATTTAGTAAATAATCTGTATAAAAAAATTATAACTACTGGAACTCACAAAGCTTCTAGTATAAAAATTGCAGAAGAATCCAAAGTGATAGAGAATACCCAGCGTGATTTGAATATCGCTTTAATTAATGAGTTGTCTGTAATTAATGAGTTGTCTGTAATTTATGTATCAAAAATATATTAAAAGATTATTTGATATAATCTTAAGTTCAGTTTTAATTTTATTTTTATTTCCACTAATGATTTTAATTTTTTTTCTAGTTTGGATTTTTATTGGATTTCCAATATTTTTTCAAAAAAGGCCAGGTCAGCATAATAAGATTTTTACCTTATATAAATTTAAGTCTTTATATGACATTGATAAAAATTTTTCAGAAACTAAGCGGCAAAATAAGTTAGGTGATTTTTTACGAAAAACAGGCCTTGATGAATTACCTCAGTTATTTAATGTTTTTAAAAATGATATGAGTTTCGTAGGACCAAGACCATTATTGATTGAATATTTAAAAAAATATACAGTTTTTGAGAGGAAAAGACATTTAGTTAAACCAGGTATTACAGGATTAGCACAGATAAATCCTGAACCTTCTGGAATAAAATCTTGGAATAAAAGTATAAAACTAGATATTTTTTATGTGGAAAATTTAAGTTTTTTTTTAGATATTGAAATATTATTTAAGACATTAATCTTAGTCTTGTTTAAAAAAAAACAATATCAAGATTTTAATAAAACTTTATGAAAAAAAAATTAGCAATTATTGGAGCTGGGGGCCATGGAAAAGTGGTTGGAGAAATTGCTTTGTTAAATCAATATGATACTATCAATTTTTTTGATGACAGAATTAATAAAATTAAAAATTTTCCATTTAATATTATTGGTAATCTAGAATTTTTAAAAAAGAGTCTAAAAAACTACGATAATTTTTTTGTTGCAATTGGAGACAACGTAACACGATGTGATAAAATTTCTTGGCTTCAAAAAGAAAAAAAAAATATTGTTAGCCTCATTCATCCAAAATCAACAGTTAGTCAATTTAGCTCTATAGAAGCTGGATCATGTGTGATGGCAAATGCTGTGATTAATGCTGGAACAAGTATTAAAAAGGGTGTTATAATTAATACATCTTCTTCAATTGATCATGATTGTTCAATTAAAGATTATAGTCATATTTCTCCAAACTGCTCCTTATCTGGCAAGGTGAGTGTTGGAAAATTTACTCATTTAGGCACAGGTACATCTGTTCATCCAGGAATTAATATAGGTCAAAATGTTAAAACTGGAATTGGCTCAAAAATTTATAAAGACATTTTAGATAATAAAATTTTTAAAAATTAATCATTTGATTTAAAAAAATTTTCATTGATTTAAGCGATTTTTAGCTACTTGTAATATTTGTTAAATATTATATTTATTAGATAAGTTCATAGTTCTTCCTAACTATGCGCCTTTAAAAACACCGTTTCGGTAGGCACAAAACAATAATTAAATAATCTGAGAGAGCGTTTGTACGCACTTTTTTTAATTCTTAGGAGGAATTATGAGTACTATAAATAAAAGAGTTTTGGAAGGTTTTAGAAAAAAACTTTCAAATGATCAATTAATTGAGCTTTTTAATCTATTAAATCGAATTAATTTTAATAGAACATTAAAATCTAAAGGAGGATCCGTTGGCTCCTTAATGGATGGTAGTTTAAATCAACCTCTAAAGGTTAATACTATTGATACCATACAGCCTATACGATTGATGTATCAAAATGGAGGATTAGCTCAATCAGAAATTTTAGATCTATTTTCAAAGATAGATTTTAAAGATTTAAATTTATCTGAGCTAAAGTTGATTAAAGAATTAACTTTGGAGGACAAATAACATGGCCTCTTTAAAACAAATTACCGCTAATAGAAAAAACTCTAAAAAATCAACAGGGCCTGTTACAGATATAGGTAAAGCAAAAGTATCATTGAATGCCATTAAACACGGTCTTTATGCAGAGCATCACATAGCAGTGGGTGAAGACATGGTTCATTTTAAAAACTATGTTGATATGATGCTTGAAACCTATGTTATCTTTGATGCAATTAGTGCGTTAATGGTTAAAAAAATTATTGAAATAGGTTGGCGTTTAAATCGATTTTCTATCATTGAAACTGGTATTTTAAATATGGAAATGCATGGTTATGACCGAGATATCAGCAAACCTCTAATCTCATCGATTAAACATAAATCTTTTTCAAAAACTATTAAAAATAAAATGGATAAAACTTCAGAATTAATGGCTACAGCATTTGTTAAAGATTGTAGTGGAGGTGATCGGTTGATGAAATTAAATACCATGGAAGGAAGATTGTTAAGCAGACTAACAGCATTAATTAATCAGTACCTTCATTATAAAAACTCTAAAGGAAAGGAGATAGAGTAATGACTAAAAATAAAAACATTCTTCAATGGCAAAAAAGTGTATTTGATAATTCAGTTGATAAAACCTCTTGTGTCAAAACAAAGCCAATTTCAACTTCAATGGTTAAAAAAATAGAAAAAGATTTTTTTGATCGAAATTATCATGCAATCAAAATAAAAGATCCTGAATTATTTAAAGAATATAAAAAAGAATTTGGTATAAAAAATAAATCTGAAATAACTAAAAAAGATAATATTAAAAAGATTAATAATAAAGAAAATATCAATAAAATAGTTGTTGGAGATAAAGCTGATGAGAAATTATCTGATACAAAAATAATTGAAGCTAAAGACTTAACAGATAAAAGTAAATCAAGCTCTTTAAATCAAACAAATCCAGATGATGAGCTTAAAGAATATATGGAGCAAAAAAAACTAGAGCAAAAATCTGAAATTGAACAGTTAAGAAAAGAAGAAAAAAACCCAGTAATTAATTTTAAATTTAATCAAGTTAAGAAAGATCTTAATTGTGGGACGGGTTTTGTTAATCCTCATAGTACGATTAATCAAAATAGCTTAGGTCATTCTCAAAGCTGGAGGTTTAAAAAACAGAAAAAGTATAATTATTATGACTAATAATTTTTATAAATTTTTATTATTATTGTTTTTTGATATTTCTGCTTTATTATCATTTATTAAACTAAAATCATGTCCACTTTAAAAGATTTATCTGGTCATATCATTAATCTTCACCGTTATACTAAGAGGGTAATAGCAATTCTAATAGATCTAGGTTTATGTATTTTTTGTACTTGGCTAGCATTTTTTTTAAGATTAGAGGAATTTGTTAAGATTAATGATGCAACCACCTTAGCAGTTGAGATTTCAATACTGCTTGCAATCCCAATCTTTTGGTTAATGGGACTGTATAAAACTATTTTTCGTTTTCAAGGTTCCTCAATAATATTTACAGTATTTATTGCAACTTTTGTTTATGCATTATTATATTTTGCTGTGATTGGTATTTATGGAATTCAAGGTATTCCAAGATCTATTGGTATTATTCAACCTATTTTATTATTTTTAGGAATTTCAGCTTCAAGAGTAAGTATTAAATTTTTATTTTTATCCAATTTTAAAAAATCAAAAAACAAAAATAATGTTCTAATTTATGGAGCAGGCAGTGCTGGAAGACAGTTATTGACTAGCTTAGAAAGTAATCTTGAGATGAAAGTTGTTGGTTTTTTAGATGATAACCCTCAATTTCATAGACAAAAAATATTAGGCCAAACAGTTTATGATCCATTAAATATAGAAAAATTAATTCATAAAAAAAATATAGACTTAGTCTTGCTAGCCCTTCCTTCAATTACCAGACAAAAAAGAAATCAAATTATTAATAATTTAAATAAATATAAAGTAACTGTTAAAACACTTCCAAGTGTGCAAGATATTGTTGATGGCAAAGTATCTATATCAGATATTAAAGATTTAAGCATTGAGGATCTTTTAAATAGAGAGCAAGTTAAACCCAATTTAGAATTATTATCTAAAAATATAACTTCAAAAGTTATAATGGTTACAGGAGCTGGTGGATCTATCGGCTCAGAGTTATCTCGACAAATTATAAAATTAAATCCTAAAAAACTTATTCTTGTTGAATTAAGTGAGTTTGCTCTTTATAAAATTAATGAAGATTTAAAAAATATAAATAAAAGTATAAAAATTATTCCTTTATTAATTAATATTCAAAATAAAACAAAAATTGAACACGTGTTTAGCACTTTTAATATTGATACTGTT
>Ga0209630_10001648_pt1 | contig 23363 bp, 18 predicted proteins | sample COG_01_FD_184745 | JGI IMG/M metagenome (GOLD analysis project Ga0209630, IMG submission 184745) | Pelagic Microbial community sample from North Sea - COGITO 998_met_01 (SPAdes) (version 2) | ecosystem: Environmental > Aquatic > Marine > Neritic zone/Coastal water | place: Helgoland, sampling... | reverse complement strand
TGTTCTATCCAAATGAAGAACGGAAACGTTACCGGGCTGTTGTAGCAGAGTTCTCTCGCGTCTTTTGTGATGTCGAGCGGTATGAAGAAGATGAGGCGGAAGGCATGTCTCGGTTTGGGATGGGAGTTCTTTACACGCACAAAGACAACGGGGAGCAAATTCGAGCTATGTCCACCGCATTGCGGGAAGAGATCCTTTCTGAATACTACCGGCCCCATCACATGGAGCTGGAGCAGCAGGTGGAAGAATGCCTTCAAAGCAACGAAGAGGTTTTGATTGTCGATTGCCATTCCTTCCCTGACGTTCCATTCAATAATTGCATCCTGAGTATTTCCGGAGAGATGCGACCGGACATATGCATCGGCACCGATGAGCATCACACGAGCAAAAAACTCACGGAATGTGTGGTGGGGTTTTTCAAATCCAAAGGGTATTCGGTTAGCATCAACACGCCCTACGCAGGTTCAATTGTTCCTTTAAAATATTTTCGCTCCAGTCTCAAACTGAGTACGATCATGATCGAGGTAAATCGAAAATTGTACATGAATGAAATGACGAAAGAGAAATTAGAAGGTGGTGGCGAATTCCAAAAGATGCAGGAAGCTATTCAGGAGTTGTTTGTGATGATTGGGAAGGGGGATTGATTGGCGGGGCACTGCTAAAACACAGTTGATTTTGGGACACTGGTCCGTGCGATCCATCCCCATCAGATTGGGCAAGACCATTCAGCATGCCTATATTCTTAGTTATGATACGTATGAGTTTAAAAACATTCCGGTAGGGAAGTATTATTGCAAGTATATGTGGACGGATCCCGTGACGGGAAAACGGCTTTTTCAAAAAGACAATTCACTCATGGAATTCAAGGTTGACGAATACGGAGGATACGTCATCACCTTGGAATCGACAACGAACGGAAATTTGACACAATCGAGTATTGACGAAAATGAGTTTTTTGACTAAGGGTTGTATCAAAAAGCTCCATTCACTGCGGTGCTTCGTATCATTTGAATAGGGGTTTGGGTTGTTTTGCAGGCTGCATGGTATGTGAAATGTACGCTGCTCAATCCTCACCCTCAAGCACAATCAATCCCCCTTCCGTTTCCTCAATTCCATCATAGGAACACTCTCCCAAAATGCCAAGGGCAAGAATGCCCTCGTCGATGTGAAAATCGCATCTGTAGGAATCACAAATGATCTGGCAATCCACGACATAAGAAAAAAACACGTCGAATATCCACTCTTTGATCTCAGCGGCTAATTTGGCTTCGACTTTGTTACCATGGACAATGTTGTGATGCCTCTTTTCTTCTTTGTCCCAGGTATACACCTCGCCAATAGGCTTGTCATTGAGCTGAATAATCACTTTCTCTCCTCCTTGACCGGAGGACTCAGATGTGAATGTTAACGACTGTCCCGCTTCTAGGAGCTTTTTGATTTGGAGTAGGGTTGTTTGGTCCATTCTGGGCGCGTTGATTGCCTCACGCAATTTAACGTGATTTAGCGACGAAGCTCGTCAAACTGAACCAACACCGGATCAACAGCAGGAGATAAGTACAGAGACCTCTGTTTCTTCGTGTCGGGCGCTTCTTCTCTGACGGGGCGAGAATTCATTTTAGAATTCCTAGGAACTTTGCCCATAATCCAAAAGGAGGAACCCCCGTTATGCTTGTATGCTAGCACGATTTATCCCACTCCTTTTGATTCCGCTCGTTGGCGGTGCGGCTACCGCATACGTTTCTCATGTTTCACCCGTTAGACCCTAAACGCCATGTCCTTTGTCCTGAAATTGCACCGGCCCCGATTGTTTGCATCGGTCTTGGACTTCGTTCAGTCGCACCGCATCATGTGGCTGGATGTCAAGGTGGGCGACGATAAACGGACGCCTGCGATTGTCGCATACATCCCTTACGGGAGCTTGTTTTCAAACGTGAAACAGTTCTTTTGCGATCAGCAATTTGAGGGACTCACCGAGCACATCAGCCTCGAATACAGGGATTGGTTGGAATTCGTTCATCACGAAGTGGTGCCTGTCATTGAGAATAAGGGCGCCATCGCCGCTTACTCCCGCACTGCGCACGAATTGATTGTTGAAGCGCTGCACACATTGGAGCTGTCGCACTTGGTCGATCACCTGATTTACCTCGATTGCGATGCGCGGTTCTTCATTCACCGGTACCTGCCCAACCACAAGCTCAAATTGCGCGAACAACTCCGGATGCGGGCCCGATGGGGCATGATTTCCAAAAGCGGCCCGATTGGACTTCGGGATTACTTGACGGTGCGATTCGACCAAAATGACGGATGCGCAGTCTACAGTTATCCATGGCACCTTTTGGACTTCTCGGATGAAGAAGCCCTGCGCTACATCAAACCAAATCTCGAAACACTGCCCCCCCAACAGTGGTCCTTGACGGCCAAGCACTGCCTCATCGATTTATGCAGTTGCAGCGCTCACGACTTGCTTGGGATGCGCCGCCTCACCCTCTTCTTGACCGGGTTGATTTTCAATCACCAGAATTGAGCACGCCATTTAATCCTCATGAAAAATCCTCTTCTTTTCTTCTCAGTCGCTTCGTTGCTCGCCCTGCTCGGTTGTACACAGTCGGAAACGCACGTGGCGCGTCTCAATGTTGTTGATCTCGGCCCTCCCCGTTTGGATACCTTGATACAGGACCGATGGTACTGCTCCGAATGCCACTTGGAGGTAGATAGATCGAAAGTTCCTGAGCTGCGCGGCATTCCCAACGCAACGGCTTGGAATGATAGCATTCGGGCTGTTTTTGACCAAGAAATTCTAGACACCTATAAGCAATGGCAGGAGTACGGCGAAGAATCGTATACAGATCCAACCTGTGGCGGTTGCTATTCTGACACGGCCGCCTACATGAGTTTTGGGTTTGATGTTCTGACCTTCACTGATTCAATGTTGTGTCTACAAACGAAGCGGATGTGGTACCCGCATGGTGGCAATGGATGGTCATCCGCCTATCGGCTGTGGAACATCGACGTCCGAACGGGAGGGGAAATTCCAATCCCAGAGTGGGTACGTGCGGTTGATATTGCTGCTACGGACAAATTCATCAGTGATTTTTTTGGCGACAACGGCTTCGGAAATTTTTATGAGTGCCATTCATGTGAGGCTCCTGGTTACATTGACCGATTGATTCGGGACCATCAAATTGGCTTGATTGATGGGGAATGGGTGGGGTTTGAAATGATTTGGCCAACGACCCACGGCCATGCGAATAAGCAAATTGTTGAGATTCCGCTGGAGCGGCTTGTCCCCGCGGATTGAGAGGGGGGAACTAGGTGTGATGGTGTTAGCAAGAGCGAGATGAATTTTCAGACGCTAGTGCATATACCTTGAATATGTTTGATACTGCAATTAAAAGGCTCTTTGGAGTTTGTTTTTGAATGTTCTACCTTCCCACGTAATCAGGATGTCCTATTGTAAAAAAACGTTTTTTACTTGAAGTCTATTGTGGCTCAGCAATGGAATCAAACAAATAATTCACAGCGGTCTCTCCATGCATTTGCTCGTTTCGAACACTGGGTTGCAATTTGTTAGGTGGAATTGGAATCCTCAGTTCACCCAACTTGCGGCTCAAAGCACGTTCCACTACTCCAACTTGTACAATTCCATTGACCGTTTACGGTGGTTTATCCAAGAGGTACATGCGGTGACGATTGAGGACGAATCGTTTATGATTAACCAATTGGACTTTGAAAAGTTTGAGCAGGAGTTGGCTGATTTAAAGGTAGGAGCAGACCCCGACCGGTTGGCTGAATTGAAATCGATTTTCCGTCAGACCAATGTTGCAGATTGCGAAAAGCCAGGCAGGCTTGAAAACGAGATAAACAAGTGGGTTGGGCGCTGGCTTCCCATTCCATACGTTGAGCGGATTGCTGGAGTCGATGACCACATGGAGCCGCGTATCGCGCCGAGGATTTTCATCGTGCCTGCAGAGACCGGGTTTGACTGCACCCTTTGCATCAATACTAGCACCGCTGAAGTTCAAGGGAATGGATTCAATGTTGCATCCAAGGCAAAGTCAATCATCCGATTTTTGGACGAGCGAACTCAACGAACGGGAAGATTGGATTATCTCGAATCGGCATATTACCGTTCGCCAGAGGAACGTGATGAAGGCAAGGGGAAAGCCCTCGCGAGCTACGTGAGTGTGATTCAAGCGTTAGCGGCGTCGAGGTCGGCATCTTTGGAATTTGTTATTCCTGATAACCAGCAGATTGCCGTTGATTGTTTCATCGATTTGGGCAATGCCAATTCATGCGTCGTACTCCAAGAAGAAAATCCCAGTCCGGGTGGGTTTTTCGGGAAGTGTGCTTCCTTGGAGATGCTCGATCTCAGCCAGCCCAACCGCAGCTTTGACGGATCTTTTCCATCGATCGTTGCATTCCAGAAAACGACATTCGCGGAGAATGGAATGTTGCTGGATGGGGAGGATTTCAAATGGCCAAGTGCGATGCGAATCGGATACGAGGCCCAGCAAATCATCCACGACGGAAAGGGCGATGCCATTCAAGAGGATTGCCAAGCGTATTTGTCAAGTCCTAAAAGGTACTTGTGGGATGACAGCAACTCCGACGCGGAGTGGCATTATGCCCCGACCAAACTCGACGGGGAATCCAGTGAGCCAGTGCATATTCCCGGTTATACAGAAGGTGGGGATTTGCTCATGAATGGAATCGGAAATCGGTTAGCCGGCGCTTATGGTGATGAACATTTCGGCCCTCAGCTGTTCTCAAAGTCCTCGCTTAATCGATTCTTCTTCATTGAGATTTTTGCGCATGCTGTCAGTCAAATGAACAGTTTGTCTTTCCGAAAGCGCATGGGAAATGAAAGGAAGATGCGGCATCTGAGGCATGTTGTAGTAAGCTGTCCGACAGGGATGCTACAAGCAGAGCAAGCAGCACTGAGGCGGTATGCACACCAAGCGTTGGCCTACGTAACGAACCACAATAGATTCACGGGTGAACCCGCAAGTCCGGGTGATACTCCAGCGCCTGTAATCCATCCATCTGAACAAGATGTTTTGAAGGCCATGGACAGCTTGGGTGATCGCAAGAGTTGGATGTACGACGAGGCTTCTTGCGTTCAGATTTTGTATATGTACGGAACGCTTCAGCATCAATTCAATCGAAACGTCTCCAGCTTTTTGAAGTCCTTCAACGCCGCTGGACCTGACCGGATTCGAGTGGGTACAGTGGACTTGGGAGGGGGGACGTGTGATATTCTCGTGTGTGACCACGTAATCGGCTCTGAAGGAAATGCGGTCAAAATCACGCCAAAGCCGTTGTTTTGGGACAGCCTCATGCGGGCAGGCGACGACCTGCGAAAGGAATTGGTTGAGCGCATTCTGGTGCCCAATTTGATTGACCACCTCAGAAGCCATTCTTCCCTTACAGACCCCGCGCAGCAACTGGCTTTGTTGATTGGTTCGGAAACCGGACAATACGATGCGAATCAAATTCGCTTTCTGAGAAGTTTCATGCAGCAATTGGCGTTGCCACTGACGAACCAATACCTCAATCGGGCGAACGAGTCAGATGGAGCGTATGAGCTTGATTACCGAGACGTATTTGGCGAAGAGGGGCTGAACGAGCACTTCTTGCAATCATTCAACAGCAAATGCCAGTGTAATTTGGAAGAGGTCAAGTGGAGAATCGACCCGCAGCAAATTTCTGAGACCTGTGTCCAATTCTTTGAACTCCAGATGAAATCTGTTTCAGGGATATTGTCCAAACTCGGATGCGATGTGGTCTTGCTATCCGGAGGCACTTTCCTCATTCGTGCGCTTGAGGAGGTCTTCCAAAAGGCCCTTGGGGTCATGGTGAGTCGGACGCACAACCTGAACCACTGGAGACCGGGAAACTGGCATCCTTTCACTGATGGGTCAGGTGTCATGCTCGACACCAAGAGCCATGTAGCGCTGGGTGCCTCCATCGCCTTGCACGGTGCAGTAACCAGGAAGTTGCCAGGCTTTGAATTGAATTGTGATTACCTCAAAACGGAAATCAAATCCACGGCTCGGTGCATTTGGCGCATCGAGGGCGGGGCTCAAGTGCCAGTGATGGGCTCGGATCAAAACACATCCTCATTCGAGGGAGCAGAACCGATGTCGCTTCTGGTTTCGAGTATTGACAGTCCGAATTATCCAACGAAGCCGGCTTACCGCATTGAACTCAATGAAGCCAAATTCTTGAAGAATGCTTTAGACCAGGGCCTACCTCCTGCTGAGGCATACCAAGCGGTAACGAATAACTGCAATGCAATCCGAGCCCGGGGTCCCTTTACGTTCTCATTGCAACGAAATCCAAGCAAGGGATACGAGTCATTGGTCATTTCTGATGTGCGAGACGCCGAAGAAAATGACATCGCACACAGCCATTTCCGACTGATTGGTCAAACGCTTCCTGAAAAGGAGTTTTGGATTGAAAAAGGAGTCTTCATTCACTAGAGCGAGCCACTGTCATGAGTTTAAAACAGATAGGACATCAATTAGAACGTCAAATCCAAGAGGGTATCGATTGGATGGACCGCAGCGGCAAGATGGACCGCGAAAAACAGGCGCGTTTCCAAGATTCCCAGCGAAAGGTTCGGAAGGTTCTGCGGGTACTGGAGAAGAAGCCTGTCTTTGCGCTTTTCGGCGCAAGTCAAGTGGGGAAATCGTACCTGGCGCACATCATTCTTAGCGGTGATGAGCCAGATTTGAAGATTGACTTAGGAGGCGAAGAGCCGGTTGATTTCCTAACAAAAATCAACCCAACTGGAAAAAACAGAGAGGCAACCGGTGTGGTCACTCGATTTACCATTGAGCCGATTCAGCATAAGTCCCATCCGGTACTTGTCAGGTTCATGTCCATGGAGGATATATGCACCGTTCTGTGCAAAGCCTACTTTGAGAATTTTCAAGGACGCATTCCAACGACTCGGGAGGTAACAATTGAAGCAATAGAGTCGTTGAGAACAGATATCGATTCAATAGGCCCTTCGCCGACATTACCCATTAGTCAAGAAATTCGCTACTCACTTCGAGACCTAGAACGAAATCTAAAGCAAACCCTTGTCGATCAAAACGCGCATTGGGAGAATCTCGAAGCTGCTGGCTTTTGGGAAATGTGTCAAAATGAACTCGATCGATTACTGACACAGCCCGATTTGTTCGCTCGGTTGTTGGCAGTGCTATGGGAAGCACATTCCGGTGTGACTAGCATTGCTGAGGAGCTCTTGCAAAGTCTGAAAAGCTTAAATTGGGGGGAAGAGGGATATCTCCCTGGGAATTCAGTTCTGAGGAAAAACTATGGAGGTGCAGCAATCGTCGACGCAGCATCTCTAGAGCATTTGGGTAAGCCCGAGGAAAATGCTGAATTTGTAGAGGTGTTGATGGGAGGTCAAAGCATTTCGTTGAAAGCTACCGTATTGTCGGCCTTGACGAAAGAGGTGGTCTTGTCGGTACAAGTGCCTAATGATGGAATCCCAGGTTACCTGCAACAGAACGATATAATGGATTTCCCTGGAGCGCGCAGTCCTGATGACCTTACACAGAGCACCGATCAAATTTATCGACCATACCTCAGAGGGAAGGTGTCCCATTTGTTTGACCAATACTCGAGGGATTTTGAAGTGAACAACTTGATTTTTTGTATTCCTGATAAGGATAACGATGGTCAAAATAAGCTACCGAGGGTCTTGAACAATTGGATCTTGAGCAACGTTGGTGAAAATGCTGTGGCTCGCCAGCAACTGATTGGCAATCGAGGCTCAAGCCCTTTGATGGTGGTATTAACCTGGTTCAACAGGCAAATTGAATTCGATAAGAAGAACGATCATTTGAATAGCCTTTCCGAAAAATGGAGCAGACGTTTCAAAGACTTTTTTGAAGATCAAATCGTATCAGATAACAAATGGGCGGAGCAATGGACTACGGAAGGAGGTTTTAAGAACATCTTTCCCTTACGCGATTATGAGTTTTCCGAACAAACATTTGCTGGTTACACATCAGATTCACCCAAAGAGACGGGTTACGCACCCATTAAAAAGCCCAACAAGGATTTTAAATCTGCTGAAGATTTCCAGGCGGCATTGAAAGAAAGTTTTATCGCTTCGGAATGGTGTAACAAATACTTGGAAGACCCAGAGGCCACTTGGGACGCATGTGCCATGCCGAATCGAGACGGTAGCGCTCCAATTATTCAGGCCATGGAGCGTGCCTCAAGCAGTGCGGCCATTGAAGTGCATGCCAAATCAGTATTACGCGATGCGAAGACAAAGGCGCTCGACGAGTTGAGCCGCCATTATCACGACGATGACATCGCTGCTCAGCATGCCCAGGCGGAACGTCTGTCTGCCGAATTGAATCTAGCCTTAAATGCCCTCGCGGCAATCGAGCCAGGTGCAATAGTGGCATTGCAATCGGCGCTCAAGTTGAGTGCTGAGGATGTGACCGAGTGGTTGAATTCGCAGGTTGTCACCTCTACAGGGACCGACACGGAAGCGCTCGAGCGATTCTTGCTTTTTCATCCTTTCTTAACTGAGTCGATGACCCCGGCTCAATGCTTAGAGGCCTTTAGGTCGCACTATCGAATGGCAGACAGTGAAAGCGCAATCGAAAGCGGATGGAATGTTTGGGGAGTAGACCTTAAAAACTTATTTCCTTCAGAAAACGAGGCGAGTAGAAGCAGCCCATTGATTGAACAAGCGCTGGAGCACTTCCGAGGACGCTGCTTGGTTTTCGATGAGGAGCGACATGGTCACTTAACGGTGGGTGCTTTGTCAAGCGATGTGCTGCGTTCCATGTTCGAAGAGCTCGTTCAGGGCATGAAAACGAGAAGAATTGCTGAACGTATTTCCGAATTCGTGGCCGGCCAGCCGGAACTATCTGTCATGGGTCAGATTGATGCTCCACGCTTGGGTGCATTGATTGCGCACCAGTGGAACGAGTTTATGTTTTTTGCGGATGATTCCTATTACACCGAGTCGGAATTGGAAAAAGTTCGGTTTACGGCTTCTGATCGTGTTCAGAATGCCCTTAAAGCATACGATGCACTCACTTCATCTTTTGGGGCGCAGCCCTTGTCGAGACTGCCTCAAGTGCACCAGCAGCCTGGCATCGACCTCATCGCGGGTTGGCTTCAGCGCTTGAGCAATTTGTTCATTGTGAACTGTGGGTTTGCCAATTATGACCCAGCTGAAAATGAAGCGCTGTCTAGGATTCTGATTGAGCTAAAAGCGATTGAGATTTGATGCAAACGTTTACGTTTAGTTCCAATCGGAAGAAGCCGATTTTTGGGGATGTCAGCAGAAGTGCTGAGGTCAACCGATGGTTGCGAAAAACGCTCAGTGCGCAGTTCGGAGGCGAATCTTTACTGAACCCTTTGGCATCGGAGTTCGAAGTGGAAGGTGAGCGGGTTTCCTTTCTCATCGATGCCACTCATGAGGCGCAATTCATCGAGGTCGGAACCCTGGGAGATACCAACCCAGAGCGGGTTCGTAAGTTACGATACGCATTTCGCGATTGGAGGAAGGAGGCGCTGAGCGCAATACTCGGTTCCCAAGCTCATACTGAAATTGGATTGACAGAAGCAGATGTCGAACAATACCTCGCTCCTGAAAATGCAACCTTGTTGCTCGCTGATGAGGAAAGCGAAGCGCTGGTGTGGCGGTGTTGTCTAGGCTTTGATTTTCAGAACCATAGTGACAACTTTTTGCCGGACGAAGCCGGTCAATACGTCATGAAACAGAATGAACTTCCAACCATGTCAGGCGACAGCAATGAACGTGACGCAGTTTCTGAGCTGGAGACTGGAGCAGCTGAAGGACAGATAATGAATTCCACTGCGAGCATTCGTTCCTTTCCTTCTTTCTCAAAAGAGGTTGCCGTGATTTTTGGAGCAGGATTTCTCTTGGCCTCCATTGTGGCCTTCATTTTTTCTGGGATGAGGCCCTGCGATTTAACGGATGTTGAACGACAGATTTTGGAGTTGCAGACGCAGGTGGATCAGCGTTGTAATGATGGAAGATGAGGCAGAGGATGGAACGCCTGAAGCAATACTTTCAAAAGCATGAATGGCCTTGGTGGGGCCTAGCGGGGTTGTGTGTCTTTCTGGGCTTTCTTCTGCTGTTCCAATCAACCCGACGATGCCCCGACACCAGCCGATTGTACGCAGCATTTGGAGCATTGGACGAAGGAATCAATTCATGTTGCCGTTGCGAGCGTACTGTAGCAATTGACTATACTCCTGAACCCGTTGAAGAGGATGTGGTAAGCCGAGATGAGGTGGATGAGCGTCGGGCGGATGCGGGAGGACGTACAGGTGAATTGACGATATCGTTAGCGTGGAATACGACAGATGATCTGGACTTGGCGGTGCGAGAGCCTGGCGGAACGGTTATCTACTACAAAAGCCGGAGGTCATCCTCGGGTGGTGAATTGGATGTGGATCGCAATTTTGGAACCATCGAAAACAATCCCATTGAGAATGTATTCTGGGAAAATCCTCCTCGGGGGGACTACACCATTGTCGTTTCGCTTTACGAGCGGCGTGCCACCTCGCGGGGAAGACCTATTGATGCCACCGTTCAAATCAGGAAAGGGACCGATGTCGATGTGAAAAGCTATTCTCTGAATGGCGAGAATCAGGATGCTGTCCTTACAGTCAATTTTAGCTACCCGTAATTGCCATGTTTAGCCTCGAAGCATTTGGTCAATCGAATGAGAAACCCATCCGCGCCCTCAAGCTGGATGGTATGGATGCCCACAAGCGGGAAGAAAGCTTGGTTCGGATATTTCGAAGTGCCGGATTTGAGCTGGCAAAGCCGAGGAGCGTTCCCGGTGGAGTAGGAGGGCGTCAGATTGAGTTTCTGAGCTCCCGTCAGGGACTGAGCGAGGTGAATGCTTTGGGCGAATCGGACCCCATTCGACAGGCGGCCGACCGTTTGTTTTTAGAGCGAGAAGCGACCGTTTTGCGTCTGGGTAATAAAAATGGAGTGCCTCACGGCTGGCTCGAACAGATCTTGCGCAATTCCAAGCTGTACGCGGATGGCGACCAACACCTGTGTCTGGTCTGGGGCTTGGAATTTGAACCTGAGGACGTTTATCGGCCGATAGTTCGTCATGGTATTGGTGAAGAGGAGAAGGAGAAGTCAGGAGATGAAGAAGGTCAACGGGGGAGCGAAGGCATTGGCGAAGAGGAGCAAGAGGTCATTGTTGATCCCATCGACGAAATGGAGCTTGGTAAGCAACCGGCAACTCTGGAAGCCCGCCAGCGGAGCCCCTGGTGGCCTTGGCTGACCGTAGCGGCCATATTGTGCGTGCTTGCGATCTTGCTCCTTTGCTTGGACGGATGCAATGGCGATTCCCGGTCGCACCTTCACTATTCGCCTGTGACGGGTCGAACGGCGGTTAATCCGCTTCCAGGATTCACGCCGGACACTCCAAACAATATGGAGCCAATCTCCGAGGGTGATATCATGGATGACCCCGAAACGGGCGGTCGGATTGCCAAAGGCCGCGTAAATACTTACCCAAAGCGAAGGAATGTCGATTTCCCTAAGTACCTCCGAGCCTTGCAAGCGGCCATTTCGGATCCAGAAATTTCCGTTACAGACTATTGCATGGAAACACGCAGGGTGCAATTCGACATTGGAGAGGGGGACTACCACGCCTTTGCCGAATTGTTGAAGCTGCAAATGAGTGAATATGACTTGCTCGTTTGGCCGGAGCGAATTTTTGAAATCAGTTCTGGCAGTGTGAATGCATCCAGTCGAGACGGTTGGCATCTGGAAGCCATCAATGCAGAGGGGGGATGGCAACTGCAAACTGGAAGCCCTTCAATTACCGTGGCCGTCGTGGATTCTGGCTTCGATTTAAATCATCCGGATTTGGATCAGGATACCACATTCAATTACCACGTACCGTACCGAGACCGCACGGTTTACGCCAACAGTGGTATCATCCACGGAACCCACGTAGCGGGACTGGCCATAGGTGAACCTACCAATGCAATCGGGACGGCGGGTGTAGCACACGGATGTTCATGGATGCCCGTTCAGTTATCGTCTTCGCATGAAGAGGAAGGGCTATCATCAACACACATCGTTGACGGCATTCTCTACGCCATGAATCACGGGGCAGATGTCATCAACCTGTCCCTGGGTTCATCCATCCAGCCTGACTACTTCGTCGATGAGTCAGGCGCTTATTCGTTGGAACATTATTTCGCTGTCACACGTGACGAGGCCTCGTTTTGGAACGAATTGTATGCCATTGGCGAGCAGACGAATACCTTATTTGTCATCGCCGCTGGAAACGATGCCGTTCCGCTTGAATTGGACCCTATGCACCGCAGCAATTTGCCCATATACGTTGCGGCTACTGATCGATCAGGCCGATTGGCAGAAGAGTTTTCCAACTTTCCCAGCGGCACACGGCTATTGGATGCGCCTGTTGTTTGTGTTGCTGCGCCAGGAGACGGGATTTTGAGCTGCGCGGTCGGGGGAGATGCCATTGAGATGCCCGGTACGAGCATGGCGTGTCCCCAAGTCGCAGGCGCTGCGGGATTGGTTCGAAGTGCAAATCCGCAATTGAGGAACGAGGAGATTCGAAGTTTGTTTGCTTCTCTGCCCTCGACCGTTTCGACCGTTGATATGGAGAATTGGTTTTTGCTGTCCACGCTGCCTCCGCCTATCGCTGGGCGCTGGACGATGGATGCGGAGAAGGAGAGCCCTGAGCGCATTGAACTGAAATTTCAAGAAGACGGAACTTTTCAATGCACCCAGTGCAATGATGAATATGCCCGGGGCAATTGGCGCATGAACGCTACCGCCATCGAAGTGATATTCCGCAATGGTTCAGCGGTGACCTGCCGTTTAACAGGCGCTTGGGAACAGGATCAATTCGAGGGTGAACTGGTTATGACCATAGATAACGAACAGGGCTTGTTTCGCATGAAGCCTGTGAGCAATGATTGGCAATTTGGAGGTGCTGGACAATTTCCTTTTTTAGATTTAGAAGTATTACTTTTAAAAACTTCCGCGTCCGAATCGCTAATTTAACCGGCAATGGCAAAAAGAAATTACGAGATATGGGATAACCACTGGAAGGACGCTCCGGTGTGGACCTTCCTTCTGTTGTTATTTTCCGTTTTGATGGTCATGGCCCTGAGTTTCCAGGGTGGTTTGTTGGTGTTCAAAGGCAACTTCATTTACGCAGCCATTGCAAGTGCTTTGGTGGGAATTTGTATTTACGCGTTGATTTACCGCGTCATTCAAATGCGAACGTCGAGCGATGTTGATTCCAATGCTAGAGGCGCAGTAGCGGCAGGAATGTTGATCGTCCCCTTTGCAGGGTTTGTGTTCTTAGGTGGGGCCGCCCTGTGCAATGAATTCAGTTTGCGTCCGGAGCAGCAGCAAGAATTTAGCGAAATCGAGAAGCGGGCAACAGAGGCATTGACTCTAATCAACTTAGATTACCAAAGGGATGGATTGGAAGTGAATCAAACACTCCAAAGCCGGTGTAAGGAATGCAGTGGCTTGTCTTCGTCTTCAAAGAGAGCAAGGACTGCCGAGGAATTGAGCCTGTGTTTTGACTCTGATCGTGCTTTGGAATGCAGCAACGGTGGGGCCAATCTCCTGAGCCAGCTTCAAGAAGACATGAAGGAACAGTTTTCCACCAAGCCGAATAGTCAAATCGCCATTGAGCGCCTCTTATCCAGAATGAACGATGATCGATTCAGCAGCCGACTGTACCAGTATGCGATCCAGGACGAGTCGAACGATTTGGACTCGTTGTTTGGTTCCCTCCAGACCCACCATGCTCAACAAATTGCCGGTTTCCAGTGCCTGGACTTGGGCTCCCGACCCAACATCGGAAACATGGGAACAACAGAGCTTGATTGCAGCGATTGGGATCTGCTATTTTGCAAAGGGTGGGGATTCAAGGTTGCGGCCATTCTGTTCGGTCTGATGGGAATGAGTCTGTTCCCACTTTATTTCGCGGACTTTTCGGAGCGCCTTTCTGCTCAATCGACGTCAAGTAAGACAGGTATTTCAATTGAGATTTAAACCATAACCCGACGATGCCATTAACCGATCAAGAAAAGAACACACTGCGGCAGTATGCACGTGAACGATCACCTTACACCGTCTCTAACGACGCATACAAGAAGGCGATTTCTGACGGGCTGTTGTCGGTGGAAGACGCACGTGAATGGGGGATGCCGGAAGAGCGGATTGCTGAAATCGCAGGGTCAGAGCCACCTCCAATTCCTGGTTGCATTGACCCCGAAGCAAAGAACTTCAATCCCAAGGCAACTGTTGATGACGGTTCGTGCGAATACGATCGTGATGGGGATGACGAAGACGATACGAGTGTGGGTGGTTCGAAGCCAATAGTCACCCTACGGGAAATGGTGGCCCGCGTGGTGGACGGAAAAATGACTCCGGCTGAGGCTCAAAAAAAATTGGAACTATCAGAGGACAATTGGGGTGATATTTTTCGGCACTTCACCGAAAATCGATTCCCTGAATGGGAAGGCATTCCAACATTGCCAGCCAACAAGACCGACCTATGGGTAATGGGAATTCCCGGGAGTGGTAAGTCAGCTATGCTTTCCGCCGTCATTGGGCGATTGAACAGCACCGGAATGTTATTGGGGCCGAGTTTTTCATCAATACATGAAACAGGGTTCAAGTACCGCAAGTACCTAATTAGCTCTTACGATCTCAACATGTGCCCGGAATCAACCCCAATCGTCGGGTTCAATTTTGTGCCAATGGATTTGGTGGTCGACTTGACCCGCCGCAGGTACCAACCGGTTAATTTGATTGAAATGGCCGGTGACAAAGTGCGGGACTTGGTCAGTAAGCGAGACTCTGAAGAGTCTTCATTGGTTAACTTGGATTGGCTTGATTCCCGCAATCCCAAAGTCATCACCATTGTCTTGGATGTGAAGAACAATGAATTGAATCAGGCCCAGGATTTGACCATGGCGTTTGAATTGCTTCGGACGCGAAAAGTGCTGAAGCGAACACACAAAGTCATTCTCTTGGTGACCAAGGTGGATGAGTTCGAGTCTTTCACACCGGAGAGCAATCCCGCATTGTCGGCAGAGGTGTTAAAGGAGATAGAGAAGAAGTTTATGACCTTGGTTAACACCATAAGAGCTGCAGGGGTGAAAAAGATTGATGTGGTCCCCTTTTCCGTTGGGGAAGATTTTGTTCAGGATGAGTACATCCGTGGGGGGCGACACCATGTTTTCGTAGATGAATACATCGCCAAGCTCTGCGAGAGCATCGATGTGAGAAAACTGCCTAAAAATTGAATCGAGAGCTGATATGATGGAAACGCATTTTTGGGGACAAGAAGGAGCCGCGCGCGAGTTTAGCGCATCCATTTGGGAATTACCCGGCTGGCCATATGCCGATTTTGAAGGGCGTATTCCGTTTGACTGGCGCGCCTCCTACATTGATGCTGCTCTTTCGGGCATTCAGTGGCGCCTCGATACATCACGGAATCGCCTCGCTCTGACGCATTTTGACACCATCAAAGTGCCAGGCGGAACTGGGTTTCTGGCAGCTACTCAGGTTTTTGATCGTGGGATGTGTCCAAACGGAGACGCATTGATTCAATTGCAAAAGCAGTTAGAGGCCGCAACGGCCATTCTATCAACGACTAAAGTCTACAGCAGACCTGCGTCGATTCCGGAGTCGGGCACATACGAAACGGTCACGCTCATACCACCACCCAAGGAATCAAGCGAACCGATGACTTGGCAAATCTCAGGAACGGAATCTGAAGACCAACTGCTCGAGGCCATCCGGCAGGTCTGTCGTCTCCGTCATTCGAACTTGTCTGTTTTATTCGGTCGCCTTCCCATGGATGCACCGACTGATGGAAAGTTTGGGGTAATGAAAGTTCATTCACATGGGGCATTGCCAGAGCTTTTGGAACAAGACCGAGAGGATTACAATCACGAACTCGAACTCGCCCGTCAGCGGGAAGAGGAAGCGCGAGCAGAACAGCTGAGAATAGCACAAGAAGAAGAACTTGCAAGGGCCAAAGAAAAATTTGAAGCTAGCCAGAAAAGACCACCAATTCGCTGGTCTTTCGTTGGTGGTGTGGTGTTCTTGGTGATTGTTGCTATTGGCCTAGGGTATTATTTGCTCGCGCCTAAAAAAGCGGATGTAGTGGTAGTTTACCAGGGTTCAGATCAGGAAGGCTCAGGTGGTGTTGGTAAAGGCTGCGCAGATCCCAAAGCGATGAATTACTTGGACGAACAACAAGACTGTCAATACCAAGATTTCCTTGTTCGTTTGGATGACCTTGAGGATGGTTGGTTTCTGGAAGAATTGCACTGGCGAGAATACCATTTTGACGGGTGTGAGCGTCTTTACCGATTTTCAACCAAGCAGGCGATTTCGACTGAGGACATTCAAGAGTTGGAAACAGTTTTCAATCAGGAATTGGGGTCACGAGGGTCCATTCAAATTCGTTCCACAAAGTACGCTGACTCCTTGGAAATTGCGCTGCGTTTTGAATCAGTGCCCGCCGATGAGGATCGCATTTCGTTGGCTGTACCCAAGCACTTCGACTTCTCCTTTGCTCAAATCCAGCTGAACATCCTTCACGAGGACCGCGATGTTGACGGGGACGATTTTCCTGCCAGCCAGGACCACTTCCCCTTCCAAAAAGACAAATACATCGAAACCCTGCAGGAATGAACATCAAACGCTGGCTCCCGTTCTTGTTGTTGCTTTCCATTCTGGGTGGAGGGGTGTATTGGCTGACCATGGACAAGGGTGAAGGGCAAAAGCCAGATCCAGAAATCAGGCTTTCCGATGAACTGGCTCGGATGATCAATGCCATTGATTCTGTGGAGTTGCATCCGTCCAACGCTTTTGAAAGTGTAGAAGCCCTGCTCGACAGTGTTCAAAAGTCCAATCTTGACCCAATTGAAAAAGACCAGCTAACCGAAAAATTGGGGAAAAAGGCCGTGGAGCTTTTTGACCAACGATTCAACGCGTGGGTGGGTTCTGGCTTTGGATCTGTCCCCCCTGAATTGGAATACACGGAGCTCCGTAATATGGTCGACCAACTTGGCTTGAAGTATGCAGGCATCGGTAATTTGCAGCGAGAGTTTCCCAAGTATGCGCAGGCTGTCGTTTTGTACAAGTTGTATTTCCAACCGGGTGATCCGAATGAACTTAACGCACGTTTGAACCGCATGAGGAATGGGAAATACGATTTACAGCTATATCAGGATCTGCTCACTGTCTTCAATTCGCACACCGATCTGCTGGACGGGTTCGAGCCGGTGCGCCGAGCACAAAGTCAAATTGAATGGCAGCGTCAATGCCACGAATTAGTCGAACAGCATTGGCGTAGTCTGAAAGATTCATCTGTTATTAATACAGATTACTACAATAAACACGAGTTGAATCCGAGTGTAATTGTGCAGAAAAGCTTTTTATGCGGGGTTCGCACGTATGATATATCTGATTTTCGTTATTATTACAAGCGGGGTCGGGATTTGGACTTTTGGAAACAAGCCATATGGTAAACCTGAACTTGAAAAATAGCCTTTATCCAATCCGGGGTTTCATCGCATCGGCAAGGTTGAGCGTGCTGTTCGCGCTAGTCTTATTTTTCGCCAGTGGGTTTGCACTCGGTCAATCTCAAGCTGAATGGGAAGTGCGTCTCGAACGAGAGGCGAAATACGAAGCGTGGAAGGTTATTCGGCGGTACCAGCAAAACCACGGGTTGGATCGCTCCTCTTCGAAAAGCCAGTTCCTCAGATTGTTTTCAGAGAACGCGACACATGTGCTCGATGTCCCATTCTACAATCAAAACAACGAGGATGTTGACCTGCCTGTACGCGAATACATGGGTATGTATGAGCGCTTCTTTACCGAAGCCCAGAATAATCGGGTAGAAGTGCGTCCTCTTCACATGAATGTAAAAAGGGGGAACGCGGGATTAGCCATTGAAGTCTACTGTGAAAAGAAATTTTTCGGCAAGATTGATGCGCAGGGCAGTGATGTCGTTTATCCGGAAGCGCAGCACCTCCTTTTAACCCTGGCTGTGAAGAATGGAGGTGAATTAATGGAGCATTGGAACTCTGGAGCGAGTGTTCGAGATCGATTTGCCTCACCTCCTTCATTGGAGCTAAAGATTGAAAGTGCGCAATGGCATCCTATTCAAGAGACTTACTTTCTGGCTTTGATTGAAAACCGTGTGAAATCGGAATTGATCTTTCCGTGCGAAGAACAGGTGAAGGTGGCAGAGTCACAAAATTGGCGCTTGGTGAAAAGTGAAACCGAGTGCTGGGTAGTTAGAGACTTGAATGGCACCTTCATCGACGATGTGATGTATGCCAACCGGCACGATCCAGAAGCGAGTCAATCAGAGGTGTTACTCCCGCAGCAGATTCCCACAAGTTCTATCAAACCCTGGAATTGGCAAGTGGGTGTTGGCACCTTGGCGAAGAGCAATGGAAGTATGGAGGACGCCTTAGGTAACCAAGCTTCTTGGGTGTTGCATAGAGCTTCAGAGCTGCACTCGTCCATTGGCTATTCGTACCAACAGTCAAATCGATTGATCTGGGACGTCAATTTTGGAATGCGAGCTTCAAACGCGCAATTTGAATACACAGCTCAAAAAATTGCTATCGACGAGGGTTCTGTGGATCCCGATGGATTCGAGTACATCCGACAAACCACTGCGAGAGACTGGGTGGAATCCATCAGCGAGAAGGCCGTATTCACTGAGTTGTCCACTTCAGCATTGTGGGCTGTTTCTGGCGAACCCACACGAAAGCTTTGGTTGGGAGCGCAAGCAGGTTATTCAGTTGGGTTTTGGTCGCAGGTTCAGACAATCTCAGAAGCTCAGGTATTCCACCAAGGATACTACCCAAATTTGTACGGGATTACAATCGATGAGGCGGGCATCTATGATTTTGGAAGCCACAATGGAAGCGGATCGGGACAGCACCAATGGAAGGGCGGTGCACAAATCAACGTTTCTGGAGTCTTTGGTATTCAAGTGAATCCAAAGTTGATGATAGTCGGAAAGGTTGGCGGTGTGCGTGTGACCCGAAGAGCCGGTGACGATGAACTCAGATACATGGACGGTACAAACACCTTAAATGCCGCTTCGCAACAGCTGCAATCACTTTCATTGAATGGCATGGCGTTCAGCATTGGTTTGCGGAAGCGAATAACCGGAGGCGAAGAAATCGAAACGGGATGTCATAACCCATGCCGTTAATTGAAGCAGGATGAATACTCAATCAAGTTTTTACATCTCGGTTCTCTCCATCATATTGGTGGTTGCAGCTCCCTGGATTTGGTATCCTTGCGGCGAGTCAGCAGGTCCGGGGCCTCCCGAGCTTGAAGACCGCCCTGTGGGCGATCCGAGATGCAAACCAAACGGTTCATTTGAGATTCAATTTGACGAAGCTACGTGTTCGATTCAGCTTGAGAACATTGGATCTCCTTCATGTGAAATTGAAGCCAGTACAGACGGCGGTGTCTCTTGGATTTCAGTTCAAAATGGCGATACGGTCGCACTGACGGGGACAGGTGCATGCGACGTAAAATTGCGGAGCACTGACAATCCCGTGAACATTTTGTCCTACTCGAGAACACAGGTTTGCAATTGCACGCCGCAGGTCAACACCGCTGTCATAGAAGACTTGGTGGACGATCCTCTGAACCATTTTCTTGACGGACTGGAATGTCGTTGTTCTGATTTCACCTTCGTTTTCCCCGATGGCACACGAATCAATGCCATTGAGGTTTCGTTGATTTTAAAAATGAATCGCTTGAACGGGGTTGCGTTCGAGATTGATCAGATTGACTTGCAAAACCAGGAGGTCCTCCTGATTAATGGATAACATGAATAGGGCACTACTCATATTCTTTGCTACATTTTGCTTTGGGCGCCTCTCAGGCCAAACGGTCGTCATTGTCACCGATGTGTATCAAGGGCAGGATAAGTTTGAACAGCGCATTCTCGATGCCATGATTGACCATGCCGTGGCCATCATTCAGGCGTCCAGTCAATCAAGTGAAATCTTCGCTTTCAATTTTAGTGGCGATGGTATGCACCATGCGTCAGGAATTGAGGTGGTAGGCTTGCACCTCGATTCTTTGAGAAATGATGAGATTTCACCACCTCTCTTGCCCTACGGCTGGAAGTTTGAGTCGGACTATTTCATTGATTGGGCCACGCGGACCCATTTGCCAAAAGCAGCTAACGGAATCCAATTGCACATTCTGGTCAATGATTTTGATGCCGACAAGTTTTCTTCACAGTTCCTGTGGCCATTTGCCCTGGTGTTCGATTGCGTCGATAAAAAGGGGAAGTTGTTGCCAGGTGTGGAGTGCATCGTCCACAGTGACTTCAATGGGGATGTCACTACCCAATTACTCAACCAAATTTCATTTTGAATCAAGCGGTCATGCATAGAATGAAAAAGAATATGATTTTGCTCGTACCAATGGTGATGTTTCAATCGATGATTTGGAGCCAGGGCAATTCTAATTCGGTTGATTGTCCACTAGAGTTCAGTGATTTTGTGTCAGAGGCGATTGCGAATGAATACTTCATTGGCGGTGATTTGAGTCAACTCACTTTTAATTCCGGAAAACCTTGGAAGGTGTGGTGCTCTCACGCGAACACAATGGTTTTTCAGGAGCCAGATATTCCGTTTGATCCTCCGTCCCCTCCTTCACTTGATTTTCTGCAGCAGGTCATTGTCACAGGCGTTGATGGGGAATGGCTACAGGTCAAAACACCAAACAGCAACGGTCAGCCGATAGGGTGGGTAAAGTCTGCCTACTTGATGTTGAGTCCGTTTGCCTTAAAGACTTCAGGAGGGGTGGGCCGGAAGGCGCTGGTGGTCCCCAACCTTGAACTGCAGAGCAGCGCCGAACAGCAAGAATCACGGACCCAACTTTACAATCACCCCAATGTCTCTAGTCGAGATGTACAAAAGGGCAGACGAGCCAAATTGTTCCGCGTGCTTTACGTATTCAAAGAAACAGACTCAGCTATGCTCTTGGGGGTTACACCAACAATTGAAGACGGAAGCGCTGGTAGTGTCATTTTGGGTTGGATGCCCAAGCAGTACTTAACAGAGTGGAACAGGCGGGTGGCTTACGGCCCGGTTTATGGTGAATTTGCCGAGGCTTCGGTGGGAGAGAAGATTCCATTTTTCCTGAATCAAGCAGGCTTAAGTGCTTATGAAACGTCGTGCCAAGGTCCAAATGGCGGAATCAAACTGGAGGTGCTTGATAATCCAACAATCCCGCTTACACCGGCTTTTCCAGATGTGGGAGAAGGTATGAGACGAACAATTGAAAATAAGCGGCGAGAATTATTGGCAATAGTCGGGTCGAGTACAACGGTGGTAGGGATAGGTGGGATTATCGAGATGAAAAGAAAATTGCAAGAGCTCAAGGATAAAATTAAAAATGTGAATCTCCTGTTCGTGGTGGATGCCACAGCCAGCATGGGGCGCTACTTCCCGGAAATCGCTAGAAGCATCACATCAATTAACGAATGGTCAACTGAGTGGGGTGCTGCAGTAGATATGCGCATAGGTTTCGGTATTTACCGCGATTACCCTGATTGCCCGAATGAGTGTTGGGATAACCTGGGTGAAATTCGCAGTTACGATAGTTCTATGGCCTCTGCAATTCAGAATATTGAATGCAAATCCAAAGGCACGAATCGACCTGAAGCTGTTTACCAGGGCATATTGGAAAACCTGTCCTCATGGTTTCCGAATCCACAGGAGACCAACATTGTTGTATTGATTGGAGACGAGGGGAATCACATTTCTGATGAGAAATTCAATGAGGCAGAAGTGCGTGAAGAGTTGGAGCGGATTAATGCCTCCTTATACGCCTTCCAGGCTACAGCTTTTCTAACCGAGAGCAGCATGGGGTTCCAATCGGATGTCTTGGGCTGGATGAACGGATTGAAGGAACAGAATGAGCAAGATGGGGTTCCCACTGAACTGAAGCGCTTAGCACCTGGTGTTATAGGTTTTGAGTTCGCAAACGATAACTTATTAAATACCCGTAGGGCTAAATTGGTTACGCAGGGCGCACAGGAAGGGGCAAAGACAGATCCCGCAATTTTTGCGGAAATGTTCAAGAATGATATAGAGAATTGGCTCGAGGATATTTTGGATGCGATTGAAGAATTGAATCGTACCATCACTGGAACTGGAGGTCCATTAGACCCTGTTGCAAGGGAGAATATTATTCGGTTGCTAATCCAGCAGGGATTTACGCGTGAGCAAGCCGAAGCTTTTTTGAATCGCGGTGGAGACCTGGCCACACGCAGGTATGCCTCCGTCGAAAATTGCAAGAATCAGGTGGTTTTATTGCCCTATGTTTTCCTCACGAGAAGAGAGTACAACAACATCACTCAGGCATTTAGTCGACTTGAAGATGCAGGCACAAGTGAAGCAAAGGCGGAAGCTCTTTATGACATGTGCCTGCACCTTATTCAGGTCCAAGTAGGAGATCCAAAGCAAGCGCAACGTTATTTGCAGAAAACGATGGGGGAAATCTGGATTGAGTTCTTCCAAGTGGATTTTAACATCGCCTCATTGAGGGATGTACAGGTGGCCAACATCAAGGGGGAAGACGTTGGGGAAGCCTTCGATGCAATTTTGACTGCTTACGAAACCTGGGAAGATTTAGAGATTGATCGATGCGAGTGGAGCACAGCGAGCGCTGGCAAGGAGAAATTTTATTGGGTTGAAGCAAGGTACTTCCCGGGATTTGAAAATTGATTGACGATGAAGCGACTGTTTACTATTCGTAACCTGAAATGTCAGTATCCCGGCGCGAGTAAGCCGGTGCTGGAGATCGATGCGTTTGATGTCTTCAAGGGGGAACTCATTTTTTTTCTGGGAGCCTCAGGTGTCGGGAAGAGCACGCTCATTGAATCATTGGGATTGATGAATCAGACGGTTGCAAAAGATCCACGCACCGAGCTAACCTACCATAGCAGCAGAGGCAATTACGCGTTACTGGATTTGTGGGAAGGTGATCCGAAGGAGTTGGCGCAGTTCCGAAGCAAGGAATACAGCTTCATCTTCCAGCGGACTAATTTGTTTGAAAAAGTATCCCTTCAATCCAATGCAATTCTGCCGTCTTTGGCGGATGTGGATGCATTCAGTCAGGTGCGGCTGCGATCGAAGGCGCTCGCTCAACAATTGTTGCAAAACGTCACCGATTCAGATTTTGAGCTCAAGAACGCCGGAGCTCTGAGCGGAGGGCAGAAGCAACGATTGGCCTTCATTCAGGCCATCATCAGTCC
>Ga0209630_10001645_pt1 | contig 23385 bp, 11 predicted proteins | sample COG_01_FD_184745 | JGI IMG/M metagenome (GOLD analysis project Ga0209630, IMG submission 184745) | Pelagic Microbial community sample from North Sea - COGITO 998_met_01 (SPAdes) (version 2) | ecosystem: Environmental > Aquatic > Marine > Neritic zone/Coastal water | place: Helgoland, sampling... | reverse complement strand
TATATATAACGAAGAAATTACTTATCCGCGTTTTATTGTCCGCTAGAGGTTCATGAGTGTATAATCACGTCTAAACTAAACTAATCTAGCGGTTGACAAAATCCTGGTCATCTTCGCGTTATCACTATCCCCTCTTCAACGTAAGCTTCATCATCCGTCGTGTCTTCTTCTTCGTTCTCCTCTCCACTACTATTTCTCTTCATCCGATCCTCCAACTCTTGCTCTTTCTGACTCTTTGAGCACTGCGGACATCTCCCCGTCTCCTGCGCACACGGAGGACACAACTTCCGATACCGCAATTTCACCGTCGCTTTAACACAGTTTTGACATTTCTGTACACTCGCGCTTTTTTTGTGCTTGTATTTCCCGTACTTGAATTTCCCTGCGCGGTGGTGAGAGGTCAGTCTTTCTCGTCGTCGTCGTCTTTCTCGTCGTAGAGGGAAACAGAGCGTCGCGAAAGAGAGAGAAGGGAAACTTTTTTCTTGCATAAAACGAAACGAAACGAAAAAACACTTACATTCAATCTTCTCTCGACATCGTTTACAGATGTGCTGCAGCGCTTGATTCTTCAACTGCTGAAGCAATTTTTGCGAACTTTCCGAGGTTTTGAGGTGCAAATCAGCTTTATACGCGACGACGTTTTGGTACTTTGCGCCTTCGCCGGGGATAATTCGGCGGGGAGGCATATGGTTTTGGGGAGGTTTTGTGGTTGGTAGGAGAATTTATTTTTTTCATTTTCGTTTCAAATCCTACGATGAGAAAAGGACGGAGTCAAACCTTCTTTGTCTTCTTCGTCTTTGTCTTCTTTGTCTTCTTTGTCTTCTTCTTCTTCTTCTTCGAACGAAAACGGGGCAAACTGCGCTCTTTTCAGGTTTCTTTTCAACTGACGCAAAAGGAAGTTGGAGTTGTCGAGACCAATTCTTTCGAGCCTTCGCGAAGGTATAGTTTTCGACGCGTTCCATCGAACGTAGCCTTGTTGCAAAACGCGATACTGCGAAGGCGCAGAAATGTGAGCATTCGAGGTTTTGAGTGGCGAAGCGACGCGCACGACTCGCTCGTACGCGCGATTCGAATTCGAATTTTTATCGCCTCGTTTATACACGACCACGCCTCGCGCACATATTTCGTCCATTCCTTCTCTCTGGGCGAGTTTGAAATCAGTCAGCGACTTGGAGGCGGCTTTTAATTTTTCCTTCATTTCGAGCGCGTGTAAACGCGAGCGCTGCGAGCGGCGCTTTTCGTTTTCGAGAAGTTTATTTTTTTCAACGAGTTTCGTCGTGAAGTCGTCTCGCAGAGCGCGAAATTGTAAAGCGCGCTGCGCGTCTTTGCGTTGTTCGATGGAGAGTCGGCGCGCGAAGTCCTTCTCATCCTCGACGCGCGTGATCTTAATTATACCCGATGGTTTAATCGCCTCGTGATAAAGGCGCAACGTTTTTACGTTTACTTCCGCTTCTTTACGTGTTCGTTCGTTTTTCTCGAGGAGAGTTTGGAGTCGGGCTTGATGATTCGCTTCCGATTTCAAACGCTCTGCTGCGCACCGAGCGACTACTTTCTCGCTCTTCGTTCTCTCTCGTTCGAGATTTCGTCTCGTTTCGGTGTGCAGGATCACCTCGCGCTCGTGATTTGATTCGGCGATTCTCTTTGCGCGAGTTTCTCGGTCGAGTATCGTTTGTGCTTTCTGGGACTCCACGTCAAACTGTCGACACTTCTCGCGATACTTCGCCAGTAAAACATTCTTCTCTTTTTGCAAACTTTCCACGAGCTCACCTTTTTCTCTGTTTTCTCGTTGCATCGCTTTTAAAGAGTGTGAGACTTCTGAGCACTTCTCGTTCAGTTTCGCTTTCATCGATTCGAGTTCCTCGCCTTTTCGCTCGTCGTTTTCTTTCGCTCTCTGCTTCGCTACGGCGCGTTCTATTTTGAGAGACTCGAGCTCGTCGCGCAAACTTTGTATCTCTCTCCGCAATTTTCCTTCACGAACATTTGTCGTAAACGGACGACGATGACGACGATGTTCTTCTTGAAGAGTGCAGCGTTGTCGTTGGTCTTCTTTTCGTTCGTTTAGTTCCCTTTGATCGAAACTGCCTTCCTTGCGGTCGAAATTTTTGTCGTCGTCGTCGTCGTTGTCGTCGTCGAACGAATCGTCTTCTTCTCTGTCGCTATTCAACGTGCCGTTAGTGATACTACTGCTAGTACTGCTCCGGCTTGCGTTCGATTCCCGAGGCGTAGTAGAAAGTACAGTCGTCGTCGACGACAACTCCGCGGAATCAATTTCTATGATTTCCTTAGTATGCCCAGGGCACCGCGCAAGAGTTTCCACGCGCATAGCGCGTGTGGCAAAATCAAGCGCAGCGGCAGTCTCGGACGCATGCTCAACTTCCGAAGAGCAGCACACTAGCAGCCACGTCCGGCTTCGTCCATTCAAACTAGAACACAAAATCTTCGTTAAATTGGAATCGCGTACGGGTACGTGAGCGGCGTTACTCGCCAACGCGCGCACGCAATTTCCCAACGCGAGCAGACTTTGATTTATGCGAGTAGCCTCTTTGAATCGAAGTTCTTCGAGAAGAACGCGGTCTTTCTTGTTGACGAGTGGGTATCTTTTGACTTCTTGATGCCGATAGTAATCTTTGTGTTGTCGCTCGGACCCGGCCAAATCGACGACGGTCAAAACACCTTCGCTTTGCTCGACGATTAAAACTGCATCTTTACCGCGACCTCTTTTCTTCCTCTTGATTTTCTTGACTCTTACGTTCAGAACGCAGTGACTTCGGCTCGAGTGTTTATTCATGCGAGTTTCTGCGTATCTCAGGCGTTTTCTGCCTTCGGCGAATTTCTGCAAGAGCATCGAGGCGTTTTCGCATCGCATCCACGTCAAATCTTCAACTTCCCACTCTTCGCCGTGATTGTTATTGATACTGTTATTGTTGTTGTTGTTATTATTATTATTATTATTATTATTATTATTATTGTTGTTGTTGCAGACATCGTTCATACGAACGACGTTTTTCGTTCGACTCGTCTTTCCGTTCTTCTCGTTAAAACTCACAGACGCGCTCCTCTTGCTCTTTTCGCTCATTTTCTTCTTGGTCGCGCTATTACCGCCATCTTCCAAATCTTCCAACAAATCGTCCACGATTTCGTTATAAATCTGCATCATCGATATTTCTACGACAAACGTTGTCTTTGTCCGTCGATTCTTTTTCGTCTCCTTCATCACCTTCTTCTTCTTCCCCTCGTTATCAATTCGCAAGAAAAGTTCCACCGCCAGCCGCGGAACGAGTCCGGCGGAGTTGCGCCGTTCTTCTTCTTCTTCTTCTTCTTCTTCTTCATCATCATCATCATCATCCTCTTCTCCCTCTTCTTCTTCCTCTCTTCTCCTGGACGTAAAATCCTTCTCCAAGCCGCCGCCCATCGACGATGTCATTCCCGGAGTATTCAACAAAGCGTACGTCTTCCCGGCTCCGGTTTGCCCGTACGCGATGACGCACGCCTCCTCGCCTCGCATCACGTCCGTCAACGCCGGTTCCCCTATCGCGTCCCACACGTCCCTTTGCGTGGCGTCTTCCCCGAACGCGTGGTCGACGCGAAAGTGACCTCTCGCGGTTTCCACTATGCCAGGGTCGGTTAAAGATGCGCGCGTTTTCTTCTTCGTCTTCTTGTTCTTCTTCGAGTCCTCTTCTTCGTGTTCTTCTTCTTCTTCGCGGTCGCCGTCTTCTCCGCGTATTTTTTTCTCCTTCTGAGGAGACGTGGGAAAAGAGTTTGAAGAAGGTCGAACGCGCGCGTAGGCTAACACGCGCTGCTTTTTCATCATCGTATCGTCGTCTTTTTCTTCTTGTTCTTCTTCTGCGCGTGCGTGTGTATTTATAATAGTGTATAATATAATAGCTTTGAAGACGGGAAAGAGAAAAGCTTTCTCGTCGCAAAAGTGGCTCCTCTTCGTTCGAGAAAGGTGGTAAATGAACACGCGAGGATATGCTGAGAATAAAGAAAGAAAAAGACAAAAATAGATACAAATCGAGTCAACTCCCCCAGAGGAATTATGCACTCGTTACGGTGCTCAGAATTAAAATTCTTCAGCACAGTTTTGGTTTTTCTCAAATGAAGCGTTTTGAGCCACGAGATGTAGATACAAACGAGTGGACTCTCTTTTGTCAACACAAAGTATTCCGGATTTTCCGCACAAAAACACAAACGCGAATACAAAAAACAGTTCACGTTTAAAGTCACCCGCGCGCAGATATGTTTGCGATGCACTGCTCCTCGAGCGGTTTAGGTGCGTCGCGTTTTTTCCTAGGGGCGCCGTTTTCGAGCATCGCGCGCGTTTTTTTTTTGTGCGCGCGATTTTTGTTCGCGAACAAAACGAGTAATCTTTTAACCGAAATGTTTCGTTCCTCGTCGTAAACGCGACGGCGCGCGCGTGAAGCGAACGCAAACGCGAGACGAATTTTCGTTCCTTTTATGATTTGGATATTTGTGCTGACAAAATTGTTTTCTCTCGTAACAGCGAAAGGGTCGATGAGTGGCCAGCGCGTCGCGCAATCGAAGAAGCGTTCGGTGAGTGATTTTTGTTCTTCTTTTGGATTAGATATCTCGCTCGTTTCTCTCTTCTTCTGCATCACCGGGAGAGCGCAAACATATACGTTTTCTTTTCTTTTCTTTTCCGAACGCGGCAGCGTTTGACGCGTTTGACGAGAAGATGAGAGACCCCATCGTCGCTTTTGTCGATGATTCGTTTTGGGTCGGATCGCTAACATTGATTCCTATTATTCTATTATTCACTTTTATGATAACCTCAGTCTGCGCAAAAGAAATGCACCATCATCCGCAACAAGGCTGTCGCGGAACCGCCGACGACGACGGCGGCGACGGGTGCGCGCGTCGTTTCGGACAACATGGAAAACGTCCTCTCTATCATCTTAGGTGGCGGCGCGGGTTCTCGTTTGTACCCGTTGACGAAGAAAAGAGCGAAGCCGGCCGTTCCGTTGGGTGCGAACTACCGTTTGATTGATATCCCGGTGTCCAACTGCATCAACAGCGACATCAACAAGATTTACTGCTTGACGCAATTTAACTCGGCATCTTTGAACAGACACTTGGCGCAAGCTTACAACGCAAACATTGGCTCGTACACGAAGACGGGCTTCGTCGAAGTTTTGGCCGCTCAACAGTCGCCGACGAACAAGACTTGGTTTCAAGGTACCGCGGACGCCGTCAGACAGTACACGTGGCTCTTCAACTCCTCCAAGTGCGACGAATATCTCATTTTGTCCGGCGATCACTTGTATAGAATGGACTATAAGCCGTTTATTATGAAGCACAGAGAAGTTGGCGCAGATATCACGGTATCGGCGGTGCCGATGGATGAAGAAAGAGCGGAAGCGTTTGGTTTGATGAAAATCGACGGTACTGGTAGAATTATTGACTTTGCGGAGAAGCCGAAGGGCGACGCGTTGAAGGCGATGGCTGTAGACACGACCGTCTTAGGTTTGGACGCGGAAAAAGCGAAAGAAATGCCGTACATCGCCTCCATGGGTATCTACGTCTTCTCCGCCAAGGCTATGGAAGATTTGTTGATGAAACACTGCAAAGAACAAAACGACTTTGGCGGTGAAATCATCCCGCACGCGAAGGACATGGGCATGCACGTCCAAGCCTTTTTGTACGATGGGTACTGGGAAGACATTGGAACCATCAAAGCCTTCTACAACGCCAACTTGCAATGCAACAAGGAAAATCCGCAGTTTTCTTTCTACGAAGCTAAGGCGCCGATTTACACTTCGTCTCGATTTTTGCCCCCGACAAAAATTTTGGACAGCGCCGTCACCCAATCGACCATCGGTGATGGTTGCTTCATCGAAAAGTCTACGATTAAGAACGCTATGGTTGGATTACGATCGCACATCTCCGAAGGTTGCGTTATCGAGGACACGTTGTTGATGGGTGCTGACTTTTATGAGAACAAAGCGGTTTGCGCTTCCAAGGACGACTGCTTCATGCCGTTGGGCGTCGGACCGGGTTCTACGATTAAGAACGCCATCGTCGACAAAAACGCGAGAATCGGTGCCAACTGCTCCATCACGAACAAGAATAACGTTGAGACAGACGTAGAGACGGGTAAGGATGCGGGCTGGGTCATCAAGGATTACATCATTGTTATCGAAAAGGATGCGACGATTCCTGACGGCACCGTCATCTAATTCCCAACTACCACCACCACCTCCACCAAACAACCCATTATTAATAAAGCAATAATACGAATCACTACACTTAGCAGCAAAAAGAAATATAAGAGAGGAGAAATGGAAGAAGAAGCACTTGGTTTTTTAAGGAGAAAAGAGAAGAATGTAATAATAAACAAAATGCGAAAATAATCAGGCAAACTTCCCATTTTTCCAATTGTCTCGCACTTCTTATTTATTGAACGCGCTTTCTATGTCGATCAGAATTACCGTCGCATCATCCTTCCCGCCTTTCTTTTTAACGTGCGATATGACTTCAGCGCACGCCCGTCTCGCGCGCTGTCCCCACGAGGACGACGATGCACTCGGAGAGTGTTGCTGATACGATTCAATCAGAAGGGCGTTCGCCACCACCTCCGCCGCGTCTCGATCTTTCACTCTGCCGCATCCGAACGTACCGTCTGTGCTCAAGAGCAAGAATGATTCTTTGCCCTTACTATTATTATTGTTACTACTATTTTTACTCGGAAAGATCTGATCGTCTCGTTTCTCTCTTCTCTTGAATCGAGTCTTTCGAACATCGGGTTCGCAAGAAACGTGCGGCTTACAACTGCGATCCCCAATGGATCTCGTTATTGCGAGCTCGCCGTTGACTCGTGCGATCGAATCGCAGCCACCCCTCGAGCACACAAATTTTTTATCGTTCTCTGTGTTTGTACAACCAGAAATATTCGAAGCACGAGTAGCGGCGGCATTCTTTCCTCTCCCAAGCACTCCGCCGCACGAGGAGAGAAAATAGGTGTTGAATAAATTGCAGGCGCTCTCTCTCCCTTTCGTGTCATAATCATTCGCAGCATTCGCAGCAGCCCTTATAAATCCGCCTCGCGTAATCACCGCATTAGCTTCGCTTGTATTCGATGCGATATGATCTGTAGTTAATGTCTCGGTCAGTAGTTCCAAAGGTTTCGATGCGCAGAAATCCGCCGCGATGATCTTACAATCTCCGAGGTGCGCGATCCACACGGCGTCATCCCAAATTAACGCCATGGCCACGCACGCGCCAGAAGAGTCGCGCTTATTTCGGCTCAAAAAATCTTCATCGCATCGTTTGAACCCGGCTACAATGGCTTCTTTCACCAATTCGTCGAACCCGCTCTCTCCTTCTCCATCCTCTTCTCTTGTTTTGACGTTGACCTCTTCTCCCTCATCCGCGCTCATCTTACAACTCAAACTGCTCATATCCTCAGAAGATGACGACCGACTCGTGTTTACTTTAACGCGCTTCATCTTCATCAACTTATCTCTGGCCTTTTCCGTCGCTTCTGCCATTTGCTCGCACCTATCGGAAAGCTGTTCGAATATCATCTCGTGTAACGACGCCGCGCAATGCGCGGCTGCTCCGGCGCCACCGTGACCGTCAATCACAGAGAACATCCCAATCCGCCGCTTCTCGACGACTTTTACATCCCCCAACGAACGAAACGTTTCGTTCCCGACTCTAACGTTATTATTTTCATTCCTGTTATGATTCTTGCTACCTACTATCGCGCCTACTGTTCCTCCTACATCACCAAAACGCCTTCCTAACATGCCGTTCAACTTCCCGGCGTCAAAAATAGACACCGAGAACGTGTCCTCTCTTTCTTTCCTTCCGAGGCCTTTCTGCGACGCAGCCGCGAACGTCGTCCCTCGACTCGACGCGTCTTCGCTAAATCGAACGCGCGTCGTTTCGCCGCTCCTCGTTGACCGGTCGGTGAGAAACTTATCGGTTAAATGAACCGTATTCTCGAGATCAGTCGGCGAGCCGTACGCCTCGTCCTCGTCCTCGTTGTTCGAGCTACTGCTCCGGTGACTATCGCTCCCGTCTTTAGTATTCGAAGCGTTTTTCTTATCGTTCTTCCCGTCTCCGATCGAGCCGTCGCGCGGCTCCACTCGAATCGTTAAATTCTTCTTCTTGGACAAGTTCATTTTCTTTTGCATCTGTTCAAACTCCAAAAGCATGTCCTCTTCCGTGATTAGTGATAACGTCCGACCCCCCATCATCATCATCGCGTTTTCTTTCTCCTTCTCCTTCTCCTTCTCGTCGTTGTTGTTATTATTATCGTCCTCATCGGGTGTCACCATCTCTTCGGTGTATGGTGAAGGAGTTCGTTACCCAAAGACGACTGAATTTGAGGTTGCCTTCCGAACTTTGCGCGGCTTTAAATGTATCTCTCTCTCTCTTCTTTTTATTCTCCTTTTTTCTCCCGAGTGAAATAAATCAGCCTCCTTTAGCTCTTCGAAGAGTGACGATCTCGTCGTGGTTCTTTTCGAGAGAGAGAGAGTTCGAGAGAGAGAAAACGCGCGCGTAAATTCTATATAAGTGTATTGATTTTCCAATAAGTGTGCCTTTGAAAAGAAAAATTTTCAAACGATGAATTAAAAGCAAAAAATACGACACCGCAGCGGCAGCATCCGCCCCCGGAAACAAAGAGAGGGCAAAAAATACTACTTACCACTCGTAAAAGAAGAACGAAGACGCTCTCGTCGTCTCTGGTTCTCAGCTTCACCTCTCTCTGTTAAAATTTCGCTCTCTTTTTCTTCTGTGAGCTTCTTCGTTCGTTCGTTATTCGAAGAGTTTTGAGAAAAGAGAGACTCCCTTTTGTGCTTCTTTTTTCCAACAAGAGGAGCAAAAAATACGACAGAAGAGATACAAAAAACAAACGTTTGAAAAGAAGAATGAAGCCGCCGCAAAAGCAGCGACGAGAACGACTGAACACAAAGTCGGACAACAAAAAGAAGCATAAAAAAAGAGGAGGCATAAGCGATCGATCGTTCGCGGAGAAGAACGTGACGATAATTGAAGGGAAAGAAGAGAAGAAGAAGAGAGAAGGAGAAGTGGAAGAGGAAGAGGAGGAAGCGAAAGACTCGATCAAAGCGTGGGAGGAGAAAAACTCGAATCCGGGATGGAACGTGGTGGAATCGAGTTGTCCTCTGAGCGAAGAGCAGGTGCGCGAGGTGGAGGCGTACTTTTTGGCCGGGAAGAAGCGAGGAAGGTTGGTGCCGAAATACGCGCTGTATCTTTTGGACGAGGACGAAGAGGAAGAAGAAGGAGGAGGAGGAAGAGTCGCCCGAGAAAAACACCATTTCGGTTCGAAGAATAAACTCGGCGTGGCGATTCCAGGCGTCGGCGCCAACGTCGTCGATGCGAAGAGACTTATTTTGTCGACAAATGTGTCGCGATCTGTCTTTATGAAACTTTTCGACGAGAAGATTGACGAGAAGATTAAAGTGAGCGACGCGCAGTGCCTGAAGAAAGAAACGAAAGCGCTCGCAAAGTTTCTCGCGAAATCGATCGCAACGGTGGCGATATTGCCAGTGGGAAAAAGAATTACCAGAGAAGCGTATCAGAAAATGCAAAAAGAAAACTTTTGCATCGTTAGAGGTTACTCGCAAAAGAACATGAAACACGCGTCGGAACATCACATCGGGCCGAGCGCGCGACGTTCCGAACAGACGCATCCAGTTTGAAGAAGAAGAGAAAAAAGAGAGAGACTTTTATTCTGTTTGTTTACTACTACCAGTAAGTACCACGTAAAAAACTATCACATAGTACATTATTATTATTATTATAAAGCTATACCACGCATCGCTGCGACTTGTTTGACGATGCGGTGATCGATGAACGCCTCCGGCGAGGAGTCCGCATTCTCCGTGGATTGTTGCTGCTGTTGTTGCTCTACGGTTTCTCTGGCAAATCGAGCGTAGTCGTCCGCGTCGACGCTGGCGCATTGCATATACGCGAGCAAACCTCTTTGAGGACGAGAGGTCAACGCCGTGACGACGTTTGAAAAGTATTCGAGGTCGGCGGCTAATTGCGCGGCGCCAGGTTCGGATAAGCGGCGAATACTTTTCACGCGCTCGAGAAAGATGGTTGCCGAAGCTTCCGCTACGCGCTCCATCCAAATCGAAGCTAAATCCTCGTCTTCGTCATCGTTACCGAAAATGCCGGCAGATGCTGACGCGGCGGAGCCAACGTCATCGCCAACGACGTTCACGAGCGCTTCAAGACGCGTCGGCAACGACAAGAGGTACTCGCCAGAATTTGTCGCCTTCTCTTGCGGGTACGCTGAAAACGTTGGTAAATCGTGCGCGGTTTGCGCCGCCATTTTCGTCCAAATTTGTTCGTTTTCGATGTTCTCGAGTTCACGGCGCACGCGATGTAACAAGCAATCGCGAACGAGACGTTCGCACGCGTCTCTAAACTGCACAGCCGCGTCCGCGGTTCTCGGGAACACCGAATGCGCCGAGGCGAGGATGCCAGACTTGTCGTTATTTTTGCTGTTATTCCTGGAAAACGAAGACGCGGACGTAGATTCCGCGTACGGTTCCAAATAAATCGCGAGCGTTCGTGAACGCCCGGCATCGAGTCGCGATTGCGTCGAGAAAACAATGTCCACGTGCTTCTTACCACCAATCGCACGAAGTAAGTCCACGTCGGATGTCGCGCCGCCACTATTCGCGAAACTGCTTTCGTTCGCGATTTGCTTCAAAGTGGCAGACGCGCGCGCGTCGAGATCAGCAAACGTTTGCGGTACCGATTTCGTCGCTCGCAACAAACTCAAACTCGCGTCGATGAAATCTTCCGGGTTTTTATTGCTGCTACTACTCGCGCCGCCGATGTTCTTATCTAAACCGATGGCGATGCGCACCGCTTTCAATCTCCCCTCCAACGCTTTCACGAATCGAGTCAACGAATCATCGATGGATTTCACCGCAGCGACAGTTTCTAAACCGCTCGAATATTCTTTGCAACTGACAAAACTTTTCATCGCACTTTTAGAGGCGCTTTTACACGTCTTCTCGATGGCGGCGGAAAAGGCTAAAAAGTCGCCGTCGAAATCATCCGCGTCCACCGTCGAAGTCGCCAACGAAACAATCTCCTCTCGCAACTTGATCGATTCGAGTTTAGGAAAGACTTTTTCAGACTTTACGAACGGAATGAAAACGGTCGATAAAGCTTCGGTAAACTTTTGAACCGCCGCGGCGACTTTCTCGCGCTTCTTTGACTTTTTGTTGTTGGCGAAGTTACTACCGTCGCCTTTCGCGCTGGTACCATCTGTATTCGCACCGTTCGCGGCATCCACATCGCTCGTAAACCGATTTCTGAAATCATCGTCCTCATCGTCAGAAGAAGACATCAAGTAGGATTCGTCCAGCGCGTTTGTAGTGCCGTCGTCTTCTCCGCTCGCAGTTTCTTTCATCGCAGCAGTCACCATTTTACGCACGCACGGCTCTAAAGCCCCGCACAAACGCGTGGCATATCGCGTCGTCGCTATTCTACATCGCATCATGTTCTCTAAATCCGCGCCTATATCCGCGTTATTCTCGCCGTCGTTGTTGTTATTCGTACTATTACTACTAAAGTTCGTATTACTATTCGCTCCGTCTCCGTAATAGCTTCCATAACACAACGTATCCAATCGCTTTTGCATTTTCTTCGCAATCGCGCGGTGTAAACTCGCCACACCTGCCGAAACTAACGTCGCCACATCCTCCGGGAACGTACTTTTTGTCCAATTCACCTCTTTTTCGATTAAGCTGATGACAAAATCGTAAAATTGTGGCAGAAAATTTGCGAAAGCCTCGTTCGCGGCGTCTTCGTCCGTTTTCTTGTCGTTATTACTATTAGTATCGTTCGGCGGACTGTTTTCATTCATCATCAACCCATCGTTATAGGTCTTCTCTTCGAACGCGACCCAAAACTCCATGGCTGGCGAGACCACTCTCGCCTCGGCGTACGCGCCTTCGATACTCTCGTTCTTCCCGATGCTCCTCAACGCGTCCCGGGCGTCTCGAGCAAACTTGATCGAATCTCGACTCCCGCTGCTGCTCACCATAGTAGTACTACTGCTCATATTCACCCCTTTATCCATCTCCAAAGCTCGCAACAAAGCCGGCCTTGCCGCGCTCTCTAACCGACTCTCCAAAACAGCGATCCTATCTCTCCCGTCTGCGAATTCCGGCACGTCGCCGACGATCGCCAACCCTCGCTTCATCCTCACCAACGCATCCGCCATGTTGCTCACGTTCTCCCCATTAAACACCGAATCCACCGAATGCATCAACTCTGCCAACCCTGCTGCCTCGCTCAGCGTATCTCTCGCTCTTTCCATCCTCGATTTCACCTCGTCGATTTTCCTCAACCGCTCGATGCTTTGTTTCGACGGAAACTCCGTCTCGTCCAACGATCGCGAAATATTCTTCACCGTATTCGTCAAACTCTCCACGTTCTCCTCTAAAACTTCAATCTCACCAATCGCGGTTGGAATTCGTTTCACCCCGAGTTGCGATTCGCGTTCCAGTTGTAACGAAATGTCCTCCCCGAGAAGTTGCAAGCGCATTTCCAGCTCCGATAAGAGTCGTTCCAATTCCACGTTTTCGTCGGTGATGTCGTTCGCTTTGTGTTGAAGGTGCTTCTTCTTCTCATCGTTGTTAAAACACTGTCGCGCCGCGACGTTCACGTAATGAATCGGATCGAAGCGCGGGTCGTTGAACTCCTCCATTTGTCTTCTTCTTCTTCTTCTTCTGTGAGAGAGAAAACAAACAAACGCAAAGTGTATACTATATATAGTAAACAAAACTTCTGCGCAAAACTTCTCTCTTCTTCTTCCTTTGTTGTGTGATTCGTTTTTTCTCCCTCGAGTGAAAATGATGAAAATCTTTTCTCTTTTTTTTTTTTTTTTTTTTTGGTCTGCTTTCTCATTTTTTTTTGCACAAAACAACAACAACACAACAAACAACACAAAGAGGAGAGCAAAGTTTCATATAAATTCATCAGAATCTCATCACTCTCTCTCTCTCTGTGCTCTCTTGGAAAATGGCCTCACTCAAAGCGAACTCTTTGGACGACGACGACGATTCAGACGACGAAGTTTTGGGTGGTGAAAAGAAGAGTTTTAGTGCGCGAGGACGAAGGATGGTTTTATCCACCATACAACAACGAGAACAATCACAACACCGAGGAGGACATTTTAAAAATTTTGCGGACGCAGCTTTTAAAAGCCAAAGAAGCAGTGGCGAGACGAAGAAGAACAACAACAACAACAAAGATTTAAAATACGCGTGCTTTTATTGCTTTAAAAAGTTCCACTCTCTGGATCTTTTGCAAAAACACGCGGCGAAAGAATTGCACGATGAAAAACACGACGTGTGCTGCACGAATTGTCGAAAGGTGTGCAAGACGTACTTTCGTTTGAGAGAACATTTAGTGGGCGCGACGGCGAGCGAGGCGTGTAAGGAAGCGTTTGAAGAGAAAGGCGGGTGTAGGAAGTGCTTGAGGATACCGGAGGATGACGGAGGAGTGCACGTGTGCGCGTTCGGGAGTAGTACTGGTAGTAGTAGGAGTGTTAGGGAAAAAGAAGAAGTATGCGACGAGTGTGCACCGCACGTGGCGATCGATTGCGAGATGATTGCGACGACAAAAAGTGATGAAACTTTAGCGAAAGTTTGCGTCGTAAACGGTTTGGACGAAAGCGTATTAATGGAGACGCTTGTGACGTTCTGTAGCAAAAACGGTAGCAAAAACGGAGAAGAAGAAGGAAAAGAGGAGGAGAAAGTGAAAGTGCTCGACTATCGCACCGAAATCACGGGGCTCACCGCGAGCGATTTTGAGACGAAACTATTGCCAACGCTTTCAGAAGCGAGAGAAGAAGTCCTCGCGTGTCTGGCCGGAGCGCACAAAAACACGCCGGAGTTGTGGAAGAATAAGCCTCACAAACTCGTCGTGCACGACGCTCGTCACGATCTACGAGCGCTCCAAATTACCGATGAAGATATCCCAAACCTTTTCGATCGCATCCGCGACACGTCCACGTACGTTCCTTTGCAGAAAGAAAAAGGCAAGCGCGTCAAGCTGAAAAAATTAGTCGAACAGTTTTTAGAGGCGGACGACGATACGCTGCGAAACTTTCAAAGTCCAAACGCGCCGCACTCGCCGCACCTCGACGCGTTAGCCGCTCTGCGCTTATACCGAGGGTGCAGAGATAACTGCTTTCATTTTCAAGCCGTTCAAAAAGGTCCCACGATGCGACGTAAAGCATCATCAACAGCGGCAACAGGAGGAGGAGGAGAGGATGAAATCGAATATTTCAAAACACCAAAAGTTCTTCTTGAAAATGAAGAAGAAAAGAACGACGAGAAAGACACGTGGCTTTGTTGTTGGTGCGAAGATTTTGCATCTGGTGCAAACACACAGTAAAAGGACAAATACTATTGTTACCAGAGATGAATACGAACGAAAAACGATTGATGATAAAACGTTGGTGTGTGCGAAACCGCAGCGCGAGTGAGAATTGTCTTCGTCTTCGTCGCGTCTTCTTAAAAAACATCGTCGGGACTTCGGGTTTATTAGAGGTTAAAAGAAAAAAAAGTTTGTAGCATACGAGTGTACTTCTGGAAAAAGCGGCAGTTAAAAATGGATATTTCTCTCGCGCAAAAAACGAATACGCCGACGACGCCGACGGTTATCGCCAACGCCGACGAGGATGACAACACCACCAACAACACCAACAACAACAACAACAGCGACGACGACGCCGCGTTACCAGTGACGGAGAATAAAACTCTCGTCGCCACGAACAACAACGACAAAAACAAAGTTGTTGAAGATGATGATGATGATGATGATGATGACGAAGAGAGTTTGGAACAACCTGTTGCTGTTGTTCCCGCGACGACGAAGACGACGATGACGAAGAAAAAGAAGCCGAACAAAAAGAAGGAAAATCCCAACAACTTGATGACGACGAAAGAGCGCAAACTGCACGAACGCGGGCCGTACGATGGAATCACTCTTTTCACGCTCATCCAGCTGAAACTTTTGAAAGTTGGAGCGAACAACCTCTTAGCTTCGTACGAATACGGGGGCGAGAAAGTACAAGTCGTCGGTTCGTTGACGGAAAACGGGCACATCTACGTGCAGAAGGAGGACGAGATGTTTCGAAATCCGAGGAGTATGAGCATCGATGTGAAGAGACGGTTGAATCCAGAGATTAAGTTTACCGAAGGGTGGGGGCACGTGAGATATGTGAACACCGGTTCTTGGCACTTGGACGGGAAAAACGACGAGAAGAACGGCCAGACGTTGAAAGAGATTCGCGAGAGGATTCCGATTAAAGACGTGCCGAGTTTAGTGCCGAGGTGGAAAAGCTACGCGCCAAAACAAAAAGTGAATTTTGTTCCGAAGAAGAATAAGAATCCGTTTCCGGACCGAGCGTGGAACGCGCCGAATACGGAATCGGTGAAGTTTCCTCCCGGGACGATCGTGTTTGTCGAAACGGTGAAGAAACCGAAAAAAAACGATGTGAATGCGAGTAATAAAGAAGATCTCACCGAGTTAGGGGGTACACCATCGGCGTCCTTTAGTAAAAAGAAAGGGAAACCGACGAGTCAAATATGGACCGGGCGAGTATGGAAACTTCGGCATTGCCTCCAAAAGCACCAACTGTGGGACGAACATCCCCATCAAGGCGAGAAACCGTGCGCTTTGATTTACTTATACGGCAAATCACGAAAATTTATGTGGGCCGACGATTGTGAGATGACTCGCTTCGACGACGCGTCGCAATACGCGGAGAAGATACAAAACATGTTGGGTAACCGGCACGCGGTTAAGTTAGCTTCAATAGCTTTAGAACAAGCAGAAAAAGAAATCGCAGAAGAATTTTATGAGCCTTGGACGACATCTGACGACGAACATTATTACGAGAGACCGTTAACTGCGAATGAAAATGATAACGATGCCCCCGGCGAGAATAACACCGTTAATATTACCAACGAAGAAGAAGAAAACGATGCAGAGACGGTCAAGAATCGAAAAATCGATCAACTTGATACAAAGCTGCGAGAAGGTTTGACTCCTGATTGGATCATCGAAGGATGTTACAAAGTATTTGGGCTGGAAAAGCCGACTGTTGAAGTGCCTTTTGTGAAAGATTTGCTCGATCCGTGCACGAACTCCCTATCAAATCCGAACATTCCGGCCGAAGTTTTATACGACAAGTCGATCAACGGTCTACTTTCAAAGAACTCGTGGGCCAACAAGTTTGCGCTTTTGAATCCTCCGTACGAGACCCAAACGCAATGGAGATTCATACACCGCGCAATCAACGAAGTAGAATGGGGCTTTTCGAAGGGTATTTTGTTGGTCTGTCGGAACAGCACGGATACGAACTACTTTCAAAAGTTACTGCCGTTCCCGCGAGTGATGTTGAGGCGAAACGCCGTGCAGTTTAAAGATTATACCTCATCACCCATTGGTTTTGGCATCGCTGTGTTCTGTATGGTTGCACCTGGAAATCCAGAGGTGCAACGAGAAACGTACGCGAGATTTTACGACGAGTTTGCGAGTGCTGGTGAATTTAACGTTCCATGCGATCGCGCGTTTGCGTCTTCAAAGGCATTCACGGAACTCGTTGAGCGTTTGCATCGTCAAGCAGCTGAATCGCAACGCGATAGTTTTGTCGCGTGCGACAACTGCGATCGTTGGCGGGAGCTTTCGTTTGAGCAAATGCAAGAAGCAATGAAGAAGAAAAAATGGACGTGCGATTTAGTCTTTGAAGAAGGCTGCGAGACGCCTCTATCGAGACGAGAAAAGAGAGCGTTTATCGTTAGCGCCAAAGACGGCGATAGAATATTCATCGCCGGTAAAGACGAAGGCTTGAACGTTCCAGGATTTATACAAGCGCGCGAAGAAGATATCGACGACGACGACGACGACGACGACGACAAAGATAATGATGGTGATGGTAACAATGAGCGCGACGGAGGAGGAGAAGGAGATGGAAGAGGAAGCGCAAAACAGAAGCCTATATCGCAAACTATTCTTACGACGCAGCACGAACCGAATTGTCGTTGTAACTGGCCACCATGCGTTGCGCGGCGAGTTCATCGCGAAGACGGGAGCGACGATTCGATATCATCCGATGGAAGCGACGAAGAGAACGACGACGAGGGCGAAGAAGGCAAAGAGTCGACGGTTGAAAAGAAAAAGAAAAAGAAAAAGAATCAGAGAATGTTCATCCCAGACGAATTTGTGGAGGAAGATGTCAACGTTTTATCCGCGCATTTGACGAAGGCGGAGCGCCAACGTCTCCAAGCGATTGAAAAAAACCGCGCTAAATTTGAAAAGATCTTGGGCGAAACAGAAAATGAAATCGTCAAAAGACAGAGATTGCTCCGTGAATCCGAGAAAGTAGCCTTAGAGGCGAAGAAAATGGCAGAAACGTTTGAAAAAACGCTCGCTTGGCACAAGGTACAAGTCGACCGATTTGCCGTGCGCTCGGATTCGTTGTCAAAGGCTCTTTCTAGCTGCGAGAAGGAACTCAAAGCTGCGCTAGAAAAAGAAAGCGAGTGCGCGAAACATACCGAGGCTTGGAGAGTGAAGCGTCAAGAAACCGAAAAAGGCGCACATCTACTCCGGGAAAAGTACCAGTTGGCAACTGCTGAGCTCGCAGAGAAAACGACGTCGAGGCGAATTGACGCAATGACTGCTAAGCGCGAAGCCGAGAAGACGTGGACGAGAGTGTCCGAGAGAGTAAAGAAGGCAAAAACCGCCGCGATGATTGCTGGTGAAGATACTACTAATATCAACGCCGAAGGCAAAGAAATGCCCGCTGCTCAGACACCTCCTCTCGTGGAACTTCAACTTCGCCAACAACAATTTTTCAAACGGCAGAATAAGAATAGCGATATAAGATGCGGTAAAGGAAAAAAGCTGTGCTTTTCTTGCTCTGCGGTAGTCGGCTCGCCGACTCGCGTCTGTCCAAATTGCAGAACGACTTTGCGAGGAGAGGTTTCAATTCCGTTAGCGTTGCTCACCCCGCCCCCGCCTCCACCGCAGAAAGAATCACTCGAAGAACCTTCTCCTCCTCTCCAATGCCCCCCTCCTCCTTCTCCACCATCACCAACGTCACCGCAACTTCCTCCGCCGCCCGAGCTTCCATCGCTGCAGTGTGTGAATCCTCCTCCTCTCCCTCCTTCTCCTCCACGAGTCGAAAGCCTCCTCCCCACTGAAAATCCGGAAAAGCAAACGCTCGCGCCGAAGGAAGTAAACGCCACGAAGAAGAATACGAACAAGAACCCCCCTTCTCGGGTGGACAAACTTTCTTCAGCCATGAAGCCGCCGCCGCCGCCGAAAACGAAGAAAGTCAAGAAGGAAGAGAAAAAGACGCCGACGACGAAAGCGAAACCGCTCAAACCAAAGAAAAAAACGAAGACGACGACAAACGGTAAAACGAAGAAGAAAAAGTTCTCCTCTGCTCTCGGGTGCGGACGATGCAGATACAGTAAGAACGGGTGCGACCGGTGTCGCAATCGAAAGAAAAGAAAATAATGTTATAACGCACATACTTACGTACTCGATGCATTTTTTTAACGAGCACCTTCGAAGACGAACACACTCAATGTAATTCTTTCCTCATAAAAAATCCCAGACAGACAGCGGGGGTTAAAGATGACCTCAAAATCCTTGAATGGTTCTTTCCCTCTCTCCTCCGCGATATTCTGGTACGTCCTCGCCGGCTCTTTTCACGAGCTCGCGCACGTTGGTTCGATGATGATGTCGATGATGATGAACAAAGATGGCGCTTTTTTCTATCCAAATTCAGTTAAAGCGCTGAAATCATTTTCATCGTTCGCGTTGAAGAGTGCACTCGGGAGAAGCGCGGACCTGCGCCAGCTCTTTCCGAACGATGAGAAAGACGACGACGGCTTCCTTCTCTTCTTCGAGCGTTCGGTGGCGATTTCTCGCGCAGTCGCGGTGTTTGCGAGCGCGATTTTGTTCCTGTGGTCTCTCGTTGCATTGAGGGAAAAACAGAACACCAACGAGAACAGGAGGGCGAAAACGTTCGCGTTCGCGGCGACGCTGTTCGACGCGATTTGTTCAGACGTTTTGTTTTCTCACGTGGGCAGTTTTAGAGAGATTAGAAAAATGTCCTCCTCTTATTCTTCTTCGGTCGTGTACTGCGGGAACTTTGGGATTGTTCTGTTAAACGCGGCGTGGTGCTCGCAAAACGGCGAGCGAGCGTACGATTTGCTCGAGAAGATGGTCAACGTGACGATGATGAGAGGCGCGCAATCGGGAGGGATCGTGACGTTTGAAGAAGAGAAAGGAGAAGGGAACATGCGAGGGGTGAGAAGTCGAGTGGTGAACATGAAGAGAACAGATTTGAGCAAGCTTTTGCGTTCGAAGACGGAACGGGAGAGTAAAGGGAAGATGAAGCTGGCGGAGAAGAAAGCGCAGACGCGTATTTTTTGCGGGCACACGCGGTTCGCGACGACGAGTAAAGCGACCTTTGATGGAACGCATCCGCATCAGTGGAGTCCAAAACAAGATTTGTTAGTGTACGGTTTGAAACAGACGAAGTCGGGATCGACGCGCGTATCGGTTGAGAATTTCATCACGCATAACGGAGACTTCGATGCGTTTCAAGTGAACCGCAAGTGGAACGATCAAGGAAGCATGAATTTGTGGTTAGAATCGGTTTTGAAATTTAAACCGCCGTCGGTTGTTGACTCTGCTTCAATCGCTGGTGTGGTCGATTTAATCAGAGCGCAAGGATGTTTCGCGTTAGCGGCGAGATTTAGCGCTTGTTTTATGCTGAAAACCAGCGATGTCTTCCCTGACGCGCCGATGCCGACGTTGGCGCAGTTTGAAGACATCGGTAAGCATTTTGAGAAAGTTTTAGACGCAACACTCATAGCAAGTAACGGTCAAAGCACCGTCCAAGAGATTGGATTTAGTCTAGCGATGCGCGAAAAGCTCACGAAGGAAATCATCGATGAGTTTGAAAAAGGCATGAACAAAGACGCGCTGAAATGTTTGGATAATTATCTCGACGAAGAAATGGGTGCACCGAGTCGAGAGTTTGTGCGATTTACCGTGAACGCGTTCTTCGATAACGATTCTTTGTTCACGATGAAATACTTTTTGACGCACGCAAAAGGGAGTTTTGGATTAATGGTCACGTGTTCGTTGGACGCGCACAGGCAGTTGTGCGTCGCGGCGAGAGGGCAAACAATAAGCGTCGCCTTTTATCCAAAGAAAGGTTTAATTTGTTACGGAAGTGAACAAGCTGCGGTGAAAGCTGGGTTGTCCGTGGAAACGCCCAACGGAGATATTTTAGCCAGCGTACACGGCGGAGAATACGGCGACGATAACGCCGCCATTCGTCTCGATTTGGACGATTTGAACGGAGAAATTTGTTTACTCGATTGGGGAGCAGATCGCATTCCAGCCGTGTCCTATCCCAACTCTCACTTGGAGCAGTATCCTTTGATGGGTGGCTCAGTCAACGCAATATTAGCCAAGGAAGGCGAGATGAGAGTTGAAGAGCCCATGACCGCGTTGAGGAAACAAAAGAGCACGGAAAATATCGCGCCGTCGTCGCCGAGGCGCGGTAAGGGAGTATCGGTCGATAAAAAGCTCTTCCATCGCATGACGCGTTTAGAAGGCAACGAACTCATTAAAATGTTACCGAAAGAAAGTGACGATCCTGTTTTGACGGATATTGCAGACATCCCGAGGATTTTGAAAAACATTCAAGACGATTGGAGGAACAAACCTCAAGGATCGATGTCGCTCAATCGATTGACGGCTTGGAATTTAGCGAGGTGTTTGAAAAAACGTCTCGCGAGACGCGTGAACAGAACGATCAAGTCAGAAGGCTCTATCGACGTCGTGGTAACGGGTTGTGAGGTCTCTCTCTGGTTGGCCGAGCAGTTTGCGTCTGATTTACAAACCGCGTTTCCGCGTTTGCGCGTCAAAGCTATTTCTTCGAACAAAATTCTTGGTTTATGGGGTCAGGATTTACCGGTCCCGTCGGTTGGTTTTACAAACTCCAAGAAAACGGACGATTTTACGGACGCCATCGTCATCATCGTCTCACACTCGGGAGGCACGTTTGCGCCGCTGGCGACTTCAAATCTTTTAGTGAGTTCCACAAACTCTATTTTCGTCGTCGCCAGCGAATGGGACACGCAAATTGGGAAACAACTTCGAGCGATGAAATCCGAAGGGGAGTTTGACAGCAGGATATTCACCACGGACGTCGGCGTTCGTCCGGCGGAGCCGTGCTCCATTTCAGTAGCCGCGACGCAACAGCTACTGACGCAAATTTTCTTGCACATGTCCTTAGTCATCCTTGATAACGCAGATTTTCGTAAATATACCAACGCGTATGTGACCAAACACGATTTATCAGAACTCGAGAAGTGTAACCAGATGAACATCGCCGCGTTGGAGGAGATTGTTGGCTATTCCGCGTCGCCGAAGAAGGAAAAACTGAAATCGGCAAAGGAAGACGAGTTGAGAAAACAAGGCGACGATTGGGCCGACCACGTGTTGGAAGGCGTGAAAGGTTGGATAATGAGTTTTGTCTACATCGTAGGGACGGTGACGGCGGGATATCCGCTCATCACCGGCGTCGCCGTTTTGTGCGGGCTCGCGACGACGTGGGCGTTCTACATCACTCGGTTCTTCGACGCGCTGATTTATGCGTTCTTGCCGCAAATATCCATAACCATCATACGATTGATACAGGGGAGAAATCTCTTGCATCGAATGACGGCGCGAACGATCGTCATCGGCGACATCCCCTGGGTGAGTCAGTGCGCGGATGCGTTCTTATCGAAAATTTTCGCGTGCTCCTACTCTGCTGCAGGCATTACGGTTTTAAGCGGGAACACAAACGACCATCTCGTCCACAGACACACGCACAGAGTCGTGCGCGGTGCTTTATTAATCGTCGGTCGACCGGACGGTCGACTCTCCGGGCTCACGAGCGCCGAAGCGACGACGTCCTTATCGCTATCGCAAGCGTCGAGCATTCAAAGCATCGGCGGTACGTGCGAATCAATCACCATCGGCCATTCTCCGTACAAGCTCCCGCTATCGAAAAACGCCATCTTCTTGAGTAGGCACCGCCCAAAATATTTGTGCGAGAAATACTACGAAGAGCGAACGGAGAACAATCTGGACGGCAAGAGCGCCAGTGCTTTGCTAGGAATTTACTCGTCCTACCACGAAGAGCACACGGAATTGAGCGTGCACAAACTCAACAACAGAAACGCCGTTGCGCTCCTCACGAACGCGTGCAAATACGCGGAGGAACAACGCGCGCACATTTTGACAGTCTTCAAAGAACTCGACACTAACCAAGATGGACGACTTAGCTTGAGCGAATTCACTTCGGCGTACAAAAAGTTGGACACACTCGCCGCCGCCGCTGGCGAAGAGCACATCGCGTTGACCGACGCTCAAATCGCGAAACTGTTCCGATCGGGCGACAGGGATACGAACGGCACGTTGGACTTTGATGAATTCTCGGAAATCATAAACTTACCAGAAATCTTGATGCTGAAAATCCTCGAAGCGGACCCTCGCAACGCCGAAGGTTTGCTCATGGTTGAGCCTTCGCACGAAGAATATTTCGGGCAAGTGTTGCGAAAATCCGCACCTCCGCAAATCAAACCTTACACGCTCATGGAATCGCAAGAATTTAGCATGAAGCTCTACGAAGCGAGAATCGCATCTCTGCAACGTTTCGTCGCCATGACGGTTTTATTCCACCAGACCGGCACGAGAGTCCAAAGGTTTTGGAGAAAAGTTTCCTTCGGCTACCTCGGCTACCGCACAGACCGAACGCACTCGATCATGCGCATCGCCACCACCGCCTCTCCAGTATCCGGCGCAGAGGTTCGAGACCGACGACACTTCATCGCGCTCGTCACCGCGTTCAACTCCGCGGTGTCTACCATCCGCAGAGTGCACTACGAGTTCGTCGAAGGCGTCAATTTGAGTCGCAAGCGCGTGTTAAGAAGAAATAACGATTTTAGCAACAGTACTCACAACAGCGCAGGCGAAAGTGAAGGCGAGGACCTGAGTTACAGAGGCCGCGGCGGTAAGTCCGCCTTCCAAGAGCTCTTGTTGAGACGCGCCGGTAGCGTTTAATCCGATTGTACATCTTCTAACGAACTCTCTCACTCATCTTTATTTTTGGCACGCTTTTAAAACTTTCACCTATGACCTCTGTCGCGTTTCCTCCGTCCCACCTTCTTTTCCGCGACGACGTAAACGACTTTTTAAGCGAAGAACTTCTAGAGGATTCTCCCTCCCCGCTCTGGCGGATTCTCGATTCTGTCGACGTTTTCGAATCGCACATTTTGC
>Ga0209630_10001641_pt1 | contig 23410 bp, 9 predicted proteins | sample COG_01_FD_184745 | JGI IMG/M metagenome (GOLD analysis project Ga0209630, IMG submission 184745) | Pelagic Microbial community sample from North Sea - COGITO 998_met_01 (SPAdes) (version 2) | ecosystem: Environmental > Aquatic > Marine > Neritic zone/Coastal water | place: Helgoland, sampling... | reverse complement strand
GCTGATGAAAGAAGTGATATATATCAAGATCATATTCACTATCCTTTTTATAAACTTACTCAAAATATAATTCATACATTTAAATTTTACTATACTGAAGTAGAAAATCTAGAACATTTACAACATGAATTAATGGTATTTTTATTATCTAAAATCCATTTATTTAACCCAGCAAACGGGGCTAAAGCTTATTCTTATTTTGGTACTATAGTTAAAAGATGGTTAATAGTGTATAATACCAAAAATTATGGTAAAAAAATAAAAAACATTCAAATAACAGATTTAGCAAATTATTCTAATTTAGACTCATCAGAACCAGGATTTATTTCATCACAAAAAATGGATGAAAGTGTAGATAAAGTAATACAAGGTGAATTTGAAGGTGATGAATTATCTAATCAAGGATATAAATATGAAGATAAGTTATCTATTTTCATAGATCAATATGTAAAGGAATGTACTGAAAAAATATATGAAATATTTCCTAAGGGTAATGATGCTAAGATAGCAGATGCTATACTTGAATTATTTAGAAAAAGAGATGCTATTGATGTTTTTAATAAGAAAGCACTTTATATCTATATTAGAGAAATGATTGATGTTAAAACACCAAAAATAACAAAAATTGCTAATGTTTTATATGGTATATTTAAGAAAAAATATCTATTTTATTTAGATCAGGGATATTATCCTACCTCAAAGATTTAGTTTTCTTATATTTATAACCAAAAATTATGAGCCAATTAGATTCAATTATATTTGGGGATAAGAAATTTTCAGACATCTTAGAAGAAATATACAATAACCAAAAGAAAAAATCAGAACAGGTAACAGCATTAATATCTGAATTAAAACCTTTAGTTAATGAAATAGGAGATGCTACTCTTATAGTACCATTAATTAAAGAATATATGGAAATCGGTGTAAAAAACGATGACGCTTTAATTAAAATGGCTACTATTATTCAAAGAGCTGTTAATAGTTCTAATGAAGATGGTGGGTTAGGAATAACAGAAGATGAAAAAGAAGCATTATTAGCGGAAATGGAAAAAATCCAAAATAAAAAAGAAGATTAAAAATATAATTAATGTTTTACAATTATAAACAAGATGATAATAATACTGGGAATAGTGTTAATACTCAGAATAATCCTAATATATCAGTAGCAAGGGTAAAAAAAGCTATACTTGAAGGTGAAAGTTATCCTGATGTTTTTTTAAGCAAAGGAAAATATCAATCTATAGGAGGGGTATTTTATACTTCATTAAATAATCCTAATCCAGAAAAATCTTTTGTAAGAGATAAATTTGCACTACCTTTATTTCCTAATATGTCAAATGTTCCATTAGAAAATGAAATTATATATGTTATTAGACTTCCAGATACAAATGTACAATCTAATGTAAATAGTGTAACTGATTATTATTTCCAACCTATTAACATATGGAATAGTATACATCATAATGCTATACCAGATCCACTTAATCCATCACCACGTTCAGATGGACAAACAGAAGATTATCAAAAAATTGAAGGAGGATTAGTAAATGTAAGACAAGTTATATCTGGAAGTGAAATAAAGTTAGGTGATACCTTTAATGAAAAAATAGATACTAGAAAACTTCAACCTTTTGAAGGTGACATAATATATGAAGGTAGATGGGGACAATCATTTAGGTTTGGTTCTACTGTAAATAGTGTTATTCCTAACCCTTGGTCTAGTACTGGTGATGTAGGAAGTCCTATAACAATTTTAAGAAATGGGCAACATGAAGAGGATACTGAATCTTGGGTACCTCAAGTAGAAGATATAAATACAGATCCTTCAAGTATTTATTTAACATCTACTCAATTAATCCCAATAACCCCATCATCAACTAATTATTTATCATATTTTGCTCCTCCTACAGCTACTAATGAATATGATGGAGAACAAATTATATTAAACTCAGGAAGATTATTATTAAATTCTAAATCTGATTCTATATTATTAAGTTCTTTTAATTCGATTAATTTAAATTCTATAAACAGTATTAACATGGATTCTAATGCTGTATTAATTAATTCCAAAAGTATAGCTCTAGGTGATAAAAATGCATCTGAACCAGTAATATTAGGAAACAAATTTTTAAAAGATTTTGAAGATTTATGTAAGGGTATAAATGCTTTAGCATCCGTATTTCAAAAAAATACAATAGGAGGACCAGGTAATATCTCTCCACCTATAATAGGACTAGCAATACCAGCATCAGAATTAGCAAATTCCTCAGCTCAAATGATGAGTAAAATAAAAGAATATAAATCTCTTACAACAACTTCTAAGTAATGTCTGCACAATCTAAAATAATATTTAAGAATATAGTTAAAGTAGCTAGAAGTTCTGGGGCCTTAGATAAACAAATAAAAAAGATTGAAGATAAAATAATTGATCAAGGTTTAAAACTTATAGAAGAAGCAGGGGTAGATCCTACTTTATTACCTATTGATATAAGATCACTTTTAAGAGGTGAAAGTCCAAATATTGATCCATCAAGATTATTAACCCCCGAAGTTATATGTGCTCAACCTACTTTAACACCTCAACAAAAAGAATTAACAACTAGAAAAATAAATGACGCTCGAGAAGAAGTAGAAGGAATATATGAAACGACACAATCATTAAAAGAACAAGCTTTAGTTTTAACTACACCCATTAATAAGTTACAAAGTAGTACAGAAGGTATAGCTAATTCAGTTGAAGCTACTAGTGGTATAATTGAAATTTTAAAACGTCTAGCAATACCTGTATCTACTCCCCCCGGTGTTGGTATTCCAACAGGTGTATTAAATACTTTTTCCTCTACTTTAGGAACTTTATCTGATTTAGTAAAAGCAGCAGCTTCAGATTTAAGAACAATTCCTGCAGCTTTAGGTATAATGACTAGTACTATTAATCGAACTATTTCTTCACTAAATGGTTTAAATTTAATACTTGATCCTTTTTTACAATTATTAACTATGGTTAAATCTATAGTTGATCTTCAAGACCAATGTCCTCTTGTAGATCAAAGTGATTTAGATGCTCTTAAAGCTGATTTATTATCTAATATTCAAGGAAATTTAGCACAAGCTGAGTTATTTGAAGGTTTAGAGGGTGATCTAGAAGCCAGCCTTCAATTAGGTGCAGATCGTCCTTTTTTCTATAAAAATTTTAGATTTGTATTAGAAAATGACCCAAATAATACATATTTTTTTCCATCAAGAAGAATTAGATGTTTTAGACTGAATTCTGTTGGGTATAGTGATGATATTGATGGTGGGGGTTCAGTAACACTTTATAATATAAACCCCTCAACTAATCCTGATTTACCGAGTGGGGCATATTCATATGCTAGTAGTTTGCCTATATTAGTAGCTGAAGCTAAATTTGCAGTTGATGTTTATACTAATAACATTACACTATATGAAGCTCCTAAATTTAGAGAAAGTGTACAAATTCTATCAGATTCAGCTGTAAATCTTACAGAATTATCTATGGAAGAATTACAAGTATATGCTGATACCTTTGGGTTTAATAGTGTTGAAGAACTTATAGAAAGTGAATATTATGAAATACAAAATTTACCTAATTATATAGTATATGGTTCAGGTTATGTTAATTTAAATAATTCACCTACTGATGTTGAATATGGGGCTGATGCTTTAGTTCGAGATGGTTCATATGCTGGAGGTACAGGTATAACTCTATCTTCTTATATTCAGTCTGGTACTATACAAGTAAATAAACCTGTAAATTTAAGAATGAAAACATTTGGAGGATCAGGAAATGAAATTAATGGTGCTCCAAGATTTACTGAAGCATTATTAACAATTAAAAGATCAGCAGCTATACAAGATGATGTAAATCCATTTACAGGAAAAATAGAAGGGTTTATAGATACTGGAGCCATAGATTCATTTGTTGAAGAATATGGTAGAAATGCTGTTACAATATTAGATAATATATATACCACATCCCAAGAAATAACAGGAGAATTTTCATCAGATCCTAATAATTCACCTTTAGCTAATTTATCTTTTATAGATAGATTAAAATATGTGTATGATACTTGGTATGGTGTAGGAGAAGAAAGTGGAATGGGTCAAAATAAATCAAATGCCGTAAGAAATAGAATAGATACATTATTTACTAAATCTCAACAATTACTTTATAATAAAGAAGTACTTTGGTTATCTAAAAGATTATTTGGTTATAGTAAAAAAGATGATGCTGGTTTTAGAACTAGTAAGTTTAAAGATTATGTAAAAAAATTAGACGGAAGAATTGCTTCAGATTTTAATTTACGATTAGATATAAATTATGGTTATTATAATGATGAAAATAATGATGGAAATTATGATCGTGGAGAAGAAATCAGTAGAGGGAATGCAGCAAGAGGGGCAGAAACTTTAAATCAAAATTGGTATTGGACAGCTAGGTTAAATTCTTCATCTGAAGAAATAAATAGAGCAGAAGCAGGTAGGGCTAATGCTAAAGCAGCAACCCTTGGAATGTTATATTGGGGTTTAAGACAATTTATAGCAAAATATACAGAATTATATGGTGATAGAACAGAATATAATAATGGAGCGTGGATATCCCCAGCATCAGGACTTCCTATTATTCCATCCCAAGTAGGACCAGATAATGAAGATATAGTAATAGCACTCCAAGAATCCCAACTAGCTGGAGTAAATAAAACTATAAATGGAATAGTAGGAGGATTAGAAATATTAGGAACATACACATATGATTTAGAAATAATTGATAGTAATCCACCAATAGGAGGACCAGATAGCAACTATCCAACTAACTTTACAAATTTTACAGTAGAAGATATATAAAAATAAACTAATTTAATATTTATAAATAAAATGAAGACATCAGCATTAAAAACAATAATAAAAGAAGTCGTTAAAGAGGCTATTCAAGAAGAATTGAAGGAAATTTTGTTGGAAGCTGTTAAAACTCCAAAAGTTATAACTCAACCAACATACACAACTCCTGTAACAGAAAATAAGGCACCAATAATGCCTCAAACTCCAACAATGACTGCTGAAGCTAAAAGATCTGCATATGAAAATATATTAGGTGATACAGCAGCTTTTAATACTAATAGTGTACAACAATTCCAACCTCAAGCAGGAATGGATGTAGCAAATGGTACTTTACCAGCAGGTGAAGTTGATATGAGTCAAATAGCAGGTTTAATGGCAGGAAAATAAAAGATGGCAAGAATAATAGATAATAAATTTCCAATTGATCTTACTCCTAGTGTAGCAGTAGGTTATGGCTTTCCTTTAGATGGACCTGCTGTATTTCTTCCTACATTTACTACAAGAGAACAAACAAAAGCTAATTTATTAAACTATTTATTAACTAATAAAGGTGAAAGAGTTTTTAATCCTTTATTTGGTGGAGATTTAAGAAATCTATTATTTGAAGGAATAATAGAATCTACACAAAGTGAATTATTACTAATGATTCAAGATCAAATAGGTCAGTTTTTTCCAACAGTTCAAATTGAAGATATTAAATTTGAAAATGATGAAGATAGAAATACGATTAATTTTATTCTAACATACCAAATAGTAAATTTTGGGGTAACAGACACACTTAATATAGAATTACAATAATGGCTAATTTAAAAAGAGATATAAGATATACTGATAGGGATTTTAATTCGATTAAAAATCAATTAATACAATATTCTAAAACATATTTTCCTGATACTTATAATGACTTTTCCGAAACTTCAACAGGAATGTTATTTATTGAAATGGCAGCTTATGTAGGTGATGTAATGTCTTTATATTTAGATAACCAAGTACAAGAAACATATATCCAAAAAGCAAGACAAAACCAAAACTTATATGCATTAGCTTATTCATTAGGTTATACACCTAAAATAACAACAGCAGCATCTGTAATTATTGACTATTTCCAACAAGTTCCTGCTATACTAGATAATGGAGTATATGTACCTGATTATAATTATGCTTTATTAATACCAGAAAATACCTCAGTTACTTCTACTCAAAATAGTAGTATTGAATTTATAACAGAAGATGTAATTGATTTTTCTGCATCAAGTTCATTAGACCCAACAACAGTATCTGTTTATCAAGTTTTTAATGGTAATCCTACTTATTATTTATTAAAAAAATCAAGAAAAGCTATATCAGCAACTATAAATACTATAGATTTTACTTTTACAAATGCTAAAAAATTTGATACTGTAAATATAAATGATTCTAACATTATAAGTATATTAGATTGTTTTGATACAAATGGAAATCAATGGTATGAAGTTCCTAATTTAGCTCAAGAAAATGTTTACAATTCTATAAGAAATACTAATACTAATGATCCTAATTTTATATCAGATCCAGAAGTACCCTATTTATTAGAATTAAAAACAGTACAAAGAAGATTTGCAGCCCGTTTTGTAGATTCAGGTTCATTACAAATGCAATTTGGTGCTGGGAGTACTAGATCAACAACAGAAGAAATTATACCTAATCCGGATAATGTAGGTTTAGGTTTACCATTTGAAAAAACAAAATTAACAACAGCATTTTCACCTGTAAATTTTGTATTTACAAATACTTATGGTATTGCTCCTTATAATACTACTTTAACAGTAAGATATTTAACAGGAGGGGGACAATCAGCTAATGTAGAAGCTGGCACATTAACTGCTATTGATACATCAAATGTTACTTTTGTTAATCAACCTATAGTAACAACACCAGCAGTAACAACAACTTTAGCAAATGCTATGTTTAGTTCATTAGCAACTAATAACCCATTAGCAGCTGATGGTGGTAATGATGGAGATACTATTGAAGAAATAAGACAAAATGCTTTAGGTAATTTCCAAAACCAATTAAGAACAGTTACAGCACAAGATTATTTAGTTAGAGCATTATCAATGCCCTCTAATTTAGGTGTAATAGCTAAAGCTCACACACAACCTTGTAAAATTGGAAATTATGATCCAGGTGAATTACCATCAGTTTTAGATTTATATATTTTATCATATGATGCTAATAAAAATTTAAGATCAGCTTCTAATACTTTAAAAAGAAATTTACAAACATACTTATCAGAATATAGAATGATAAATGATTCTATTAATATTAAAGATGCTTATATAATTAATATTCAAGTAAGTTTTGAAATAGTTGTTAATCCTAATTTTAATAATAGTGAAACATTAACTTTAGCTATAACTACATTACAAGATTATTTTAATATAGATAATTGGCAAATAAATGAACCTATTATAATTCAAAATATTTTTGTTTTATTAAGTAAAGTACCAGGAGTACAAATAGTAAAAAATATAGTAATTAGTAACCTAACAGGAGAAAGTTTAGGATATAGTGATTTTGCTTATGATACAGTAGCAGCAACTATAAATGAGGTATTATACCCATCAATAGATCCTATGGTATTTGAAGTAAAATATCCTAATCAAGATATATTAGGTAAAGTAGTACCAATATAATAAATTAAAAAATGGCAAATAGAAAACTTTTCCCTACAAAAGATGCTTCGATGTATACTCTATCCCAAAGTATGAATACTGGGTTAGATGAAATATTAGAAGCTACTACTAATTTAGATAAAAATACTCCTCAAGTTAGTAGATATATGCTTAAATTTTCACAAGATGAAATTAATACTTGGGTTACCTCTAGTGTGTCAGGTTCAGTTACAGGTACAACAGCTGGGGTTATGGTACTTAAAGATGAATACTTAGTAAGACCAGAATCATATCAAAGATTTGAAACTAAAGGATTATCATATCCTACTAGTTCAAGAAATAAATTTGACGCTATAGTAGAGCCATTATACTCAGGTAGTCAAAATCCAAATGAACCTATATACGCAGGTGGAAGTGGAACAGGTTTACAACTCTTTTTAGCAACAGGAGCATCATATTTTAAACCAGGTGTTAGTTTAAGTGCATCAATAGCAACAAGTAATGCAGGTGGTCAACCTGCTGATGCTGGATCTAATATGACAGCCCCAGACGGTAATTATGGCCCATTTTCATTTAATAGAGGTGCAACAGGAAATGAAGTAGCAGATACACAAGGTGCAACTGTAACACTTGTAGTTAAAAATAATAGATTTGAAGATGCAATTGTAGGAACAACAGCATTAACTTCAGGTGCTGAATTATTTGGCTCAGACGCTGAAACAGGTGCTACTCCTTCTTATGGAGAATCTAATGCCGCAACAATGACTGTTTTAGCTGCAGATTTAATAGCTGCAGGTATACAATTTGAATCGGGTGGATTAGTTGCAGGTCAAAGTGTACTTAGTATAATAACGGGAGGAGCAAAAACAGCAATGGGTGGAGTATTCGGGCCTTTTGAAATTGATTTAAGTGCAGCAGGTGTTACTGTAACAGGTGGAACACAACAAACAGGTAATGGAGGAGCAGTTACATTACAAGCAGGAAGTGGAGATTTAATTGTACAAGATATATTTTCTGTTATAACAACCAATCCTACAAATTGTGGAACTGGACCTTTTAATGGTGTTACTTTAACAGGTACTAGTAGTAATGATGGAAGAGTAGATGTTACAACAGTGGGTAATACAATAGCTACAGCAACAGTAACAGCAGGAACAGGATATAATGCAGGAGAAGTAGTTGGAATAGCAGAAGGTGCTTTAGGAACAGGATTATTTATAACAGGAACAGGACCCGTACCAACAGGTGGAGGAACTGGTTATGGTAATACTGTATCATCAGCAGCAATTCCAATTACAGCAGGTATGGTAACTGGTGCAGGAGAAGGTGGTACTATTGAATTTAGAACAGATATAAATGGAGATATAGTTTCAACTATATTAACACTTGGAGATAGTAAAAATTATCAAGATGGATCTATAATTGAAGTTCCTGCAGCAACATTACAAGGATCAGGTGGATTTCTTCCAGGAGGTGCAGGAAATGCAGTTGTAACTATAACTACAGATTTTATACAAAATTCATCAGCAGCTACATTTACTTTAACAGCAGCACAAGTTGATAATAACACTTTAACAGTAGCAGCAATTCCAAGTCTTGGATCTGGAAACCAATATGTAGAAGGTAATGTAATAACAATTCCTGAAGCAGTACTAAGAGATCCTAATCCTGATACTGGGGTAGCTAGAAAATTTGCAGGTGCTACAGGTAATTTAGAAATTACTTTAGGAGCAGCTAATGTAACAAAAGACATAGCAAATAATGATGTTTATTTTAATAATGGGTTTGGACAATTAGATGATGATTGGGGTGTATTTCCTATTGTTTCTTTAATAGCAGGATATGATCCTAAATTATCAAGAGGTAAAGGATACAAATTCTCAGATAGATTATATATTCCTTCACAATCATTCCATGGATCAGATGATTATTATTTTGAATTAGATAAAGTAAATGGTACAAGTGGAACTCAAAATTTTGAACCCGTAGAACATAAAATTACAATGGACAATTACGCTGCTGTAGTTACAGGTTTAGGAATGGACCAAACATTAAAAGTATATCCTATATCAGGAAGTTGGAATATGGGAACAGGAAAATTTGCTAATTCACCATCTACAACTGATGGTGTAAGTTGGATATTTAGAAATTATTCAGGTTCAGTAGCAGAAGGAGCTGAAAAGTGGGCGACATCAGGTGCTATGACTACATCTGCAGATCAACAAATAATATCTACAACAGTAGGTACTCAAGTAGGTTCATTAACAGGTATAGCAGGAGTTGGAAGTAGAGGAGGAACAGGAGCACAATTTACAATAACAACAACAGGAGCACAATTTACAATAACAACAGTAACTTGTACTACAGGAGGAACAGGATATATTCCTGGAGATACAATTACTATACCAGCAGCTACTTTAACAGGTGGGGCAATAGGAACAGTAACAACTGATTTAAAATTTAAAGTTACTGCAGTTGATGGTTTTGGAGCATATTCAGAAGCATCTTGGTCAGGATCTTTAAGTGGAGCTGGAGGAAACTGGTATACAGGTTCAAATTATGGATTAAATGTAGTACAAGAAAAAATATTTAATTATGGTCAAGGAATTGATTTAGACATTGACGTAACAAATACAGTAAAAACATGGTATACTTATTCACTAGGTGGTGGAAATTTAGGATTTCCTAATGATGGATTTTTAGTTAAACAATCAAGTTCAAGAGAATTTGTAAATAATAAAAATTTTCAGTCAACATTTAAATATTTTTCAATAGATACTAATACAATATACCCACCAGCATTAAATTTAATGTGGAATGATTATTGTTTTGCTACAGGATCAACTAATCAATCTGTATTAAATACACAAGAATCATTTGTTAACATTTATAATAATGCAGGGACATATTATTCAGAAAGTGTACCTAGATTAAGAATATCAGCAATACCAAAATATCCTGATGTAGTATTTCAAACAGCTTCGTTATATACTAATAACCATTACTTACCATATACTTCATCATTTTATGCTATTAAAGATACAGATACAAATGAGTACGTAGTTCCTTTTTCAGACCCATACACTAAAATAAGTGCAGATAGTATATCTAGTTATTTTGATGTAGAAATGGCTGGATTGGAACCAGAAAGATATTATACTATATTGATTAAATCCACAGTAGGTGGTACAGTAAAAGTATTTGATGAAGATATAATGTTTAAAGTAATTAATGGGTAATGGCAAAAGTAACACCTAATATAAGTAATAAATCTGCATCTACATCATCTGCACTTACATCTCCTGTACTTAAATCTCTCCCAGAAGGGACAGAACAAGTAAATTTAACAAGAGAAGCATTTGTTAGGACAGAATTTGATGATACTATAAATACTAATTTTACTCAATTAGGATTATCTGCTCAAGATGAAACTGATAATAGTTTTTTTGATCCTAGTTTGGCTACTGTAGGAGATTTTTTTACTATATACCAAACACTATTTTATCAAATACCTAAAGGAACAGAACCAGGTGCTCCAGATGTAAATACTCATAAATTTTTAATTGAAAGAAGTACTGAATACACACAATTTATAGCACAACAAGACGAAATAGAAGCATTAACACAAGAAATAACAGATTTAAGAGCACAAAATTTAGAATTAGTAGCAGATATGGCAAATATAGTAACAGGGTTTGAACAAACTATAAGTAATTTAACTGAACAACTAACAAATCAATAATGGAGTATAATAAAAATTCTATTTCATCATCAATAACACCAATTGATCCATCTACTTTATTTGTTGATGGTTATGAATTAAGTAATAGTATTATTACTACTGAAGAATTTAAAGGTTCATTTACCCCAGATTTAAATAATATTGAATTTTATATATATGATTCTAATAAAAATCTTTTAAAATCAGAATATGAATTTACTGATTACTTTATAGCAGAAAATCCAAACCCAAACCCAAAAATAAATCTTAAAACAGGTAAAGTATCTGTACAATCTAGTACTATTAATTTAACTCCTGAAGATGATATTTTTAGTAGAGGATATACTAATGGTAATTTATATGCTGTTTATAATTTTGTTAATTATGAATTAGGATCAACCTCAGCATCAGAATATTATATATCAGAAATATCATCAGATAGAACTGAGATAAGAATTAAATCAAATAAAATTTCAACTAGAGTAATGAAGCAAACTTTTGTGGATTTACAAAAGAGATTATCATTAAACTCACCAGAGGCACCAACCTCAATGTTTGATGAATTTTATATTTCATTTGGTCAAAATGAATATCAAATAGGGGTTAATATTAAATTTGATGATACCTATACTGGTACCAATAAACAAGTTTATAAAGACAATATAATTAAATCTGGTAATACTGTAGGTCAAACTTCTATTTTAATAAAATTAGTTGATGCTCTACCATCTAAATTTGATATATCATCTAGACTTTATGTAGCTACAAAACCTGCAGAATCACAGGCATATTTAGTAGAATTCCCATATGATCCTTTTACTCAAGATGATATAACTTATTTAAAAGGACCAAATTCAAATCTAAAAATAAATGATTTTGTAAATGATTCTACTACTTATAGTTCTAAAGATTCATTATTAGAAACTAAATCTACAGGTTCAAAAGATCAATTATTATATAAATTAAACCAAAAAGGAATAACTTTAGATGTTAATTACTCTACAGCTTCTTTTAATGATTTTGTTAATTTTTCTTCTGCAAAATCAAGAGTAAGTAACTTTGTAGAAAAAGTATCTAGAATACAAGCTTATGAAGCTGATTTAAATGCTTTATCTTCAATTACATCTTCAAACCCAGGAGTAGTTCAAATATCAGAAAGTATAGCTTCTTTATATACAAAAATAGAAAATGAAATAGTATCATTTGATGGTTTTGATTATTATCAATATTATAATACTGGGTCAGATGCTTATCCTAAAACAGGAACAGTATTCCCATTACAATTATTAGCTACACAATCAGCAGATGCTCAAGCATGGATACAAGCTACAGAAGCATCAGCTTCAGTTTATGATGAAAATAATCAAAATTGGTTATATTATACTATTCCTGATTTTATAAAAAATAATACTTCAAATGCTAATTATTTAGAATTTGTAAATATGATAGGACAATCTTTTGATGAAGTTTGGTTATATACAAAAGCTATTGCTGAGAAAAATAATACAACAAATCAATTTGATAAAGGTGTTCCTTTACAATTAGCTGATGATGTGATTACATCTTTAGGTTACACTGGGTATGGAAATAATTATAATAACCAAGATAATTTTATAGGATTAATTGGTAATGATAATGGGTCATTTGTACCTCCAACAGGCAGTGAATTAATTAATCATTATATAGCTATCAATGGACCAGGAGGAATACGAAATTATTGGGAAGATTTTTATTCAGATGAAGATTATGTAGAATCATTTAGAAGTTTAGGATTTCCATATCCAATTGATAGAGTAAGTAAAGAAATATTTAAACGTCTTTATCATAATATGTCTTATCTTGTTAAAAAGAAAGGTACAATTTCAGGGTTAAGACAATTAATTAATATTTGGGGAATACCAAATACTATATTAAGAATAAATGAATTTGGAGGTAAAAATAAAGATGAAGAAAATGATTATGATTTATGGTATCAAAGATATAGTTATGCTTTTAGTCCTGTACCAGCAGGAACTAATTATGCAAGTGCTTCTGTAAGAATACCATGGCAACCTTTACAAAGAAATTATAATTATTCTGCAAATAGATTAGTAATAGGAGAAAATTTAGGAACATCAGTCTTTCCTGATATAATACAAAATTGTAATTCTAGTTTAACAGGAGTAGGACCAGATGGATTATCATCAGCAACTGGATATGATATTTCAGCTCAATTTACATACTCAGGTAAAGGTAGTGGTGGTACAATAACATTTGATACAAATGGGGCTGGAGTTATTTCTCAAGCAACTATTAAATCACCTGGATCCGGATATGCTCCAGGAGATACTATAACTATTACAGCAGCTCAAATTAATAATTTAAATAGTCTTTTAACAAATACACCTACTGCAACTGCAACAGGTAATTTAGTTTTTACTATAACTGCGGCACAATTAGGATCTGAAGAAATAGTACCTGATGGTATAGGATTTAGATTTAAAACAACAGGTTATCCATCTTCTTCATGGGGTGGTAATTATGATTCACAATCATTATTTATAAAAAAATCAACAAATTCTGCTACAGATGCTGATATGGGTATTGTATTATATTATACAGGTTCAACATCAGGATCAGGAGCTGGTAATACTGGTCCAACTTATCTTGGTGGAAACTCAAGTGCTTATAAAGATTATGGAGAAATGAGATTCTTTATAAAAGGAGATCCTGGTGAGGGAGGAACAGTAATGTCAGATCCTATATATTTACCATTTTTTGATAAAGGTTGGTGGAATGTACAATTCCAAAGAGATCAACATCCAATTGTTACTGATAATTCTATTCCTACTACATATACTCTATATGTTGGTAATAAAATTTATGATGGAGCTGATGGTAATCAAATAGGATTTACAGGATCAGTTTCTATTAGTAGTAATCAAGGTGGAAATTTCTCATCATCTATAAATGAATCATGGAATAATTATTCACTTGATTTAGCTGCTTATGGAGCAGGGGCTTATTTAGGTGGATGGGGTAATACACTAACAAGTGGAACAACAGGTAGTATAGGTGTAACTTCAACAGAAGGAGCTAAGGGAGTACAAAATGCAGGTAAAAATTTCTCAGGATCACTTCAAGAATTTAGATATTATTCACATGATATAAGTCAATCTGTATTTCATGATGCTGTAATGAATCCTGAATCTATTGAAGGTAATAATATAACAGGATCAGAAAGTTCATTTGATATAATAAATTTTAGAGCTCCATTAGGAAATGAATTAGAGCATATATTTACATCTTCTTTTACAACACAGTATATTGAGCAAATAGAATCTGTACACCCAGCAATTACAGGTTCATCACCTTTAACTATAACAGGTTCATTTTATAATCCTGGTGCAATTGCTAACCCAACATCTAGTTATGATGTAACTTATAATGCTAATGCATCAACAAGAACTTATAGTAATACAAATGTAGAAACTTACTTCTTAGATCAACCCTCAATAGGAATTAGAAATAGAGTAAGTAATAAAATAAAATATTCAACTAATTTAAATTTTGGTAAAACATTATCAAATAGAGTTAGTATACAACAAGATCCACCTATAAGTCAAAGTTACACTGATAATATTAATTTATTAGAAGTAGCATTTTCACCAACTGAAGAAGTAAATGATGATATAATTCAAGCTTTAGGTTATGGTGCTATACAAGAAGTAATTGCTGATCCTAGATTTAGATCATCATCAGAGGATTATTATCCAGGTTTACAAGAAATATCAGATGCTTACTTTAAAAAATATACAAACCGTAATCAAACTGATTATTTAAGATTAATTAAATATTTTGATAATTCATTATTTCAAGCTATTAAAAATTATGTACCTGTACGTACAAGTGTGTCTACAGGAGTTGTAATTAAACAACATATGCTTGAACGTAATAGATACCGAGAGCCACAAGTTGATATAGTTACTACACAATCCTACGCTCCATTTAATCAACCTTTAACAGCTAAAAATTTAGAGTTAACAGGATCAGTTAATACAAATCAATTATGGGATCCTGTAAAACAGGAAACATATTATTCATCTTCAGATGTACAAACTTTTAGTGGGGGAGCAGGTGGAAGTGTTAATCAATATAATGTATTAGAAGAAGGTGGTGGTTTAATTGCATTAGAAAGTGATGATTTAGCTTTAAAAGCACAAGGAAGAATTACATCAGGTACAACTATTCTTGTTACAAATGGACTTTTAACAACACCAGCTATTACAGTTGGTGGAACCCCAAGTATAACAGTACCAGGTAATGGAACAATTAGTGGAACAGGAGCTACATTTGATGTTTTAGGATTTAATAATGAAATCATTTCAGTAACAGCTAATGCAGAAGGAACAGGATATGTAAATGGAGACATAATAGTAATAGCAGCCGATGATTTAACAGGTGGAGCACTAGGAACAGTAACAACTGATTTAAGATTTAGAGTATCAGGAGTTGATTTTACTTCAATATTTGAAGCTGAACCATTAGAAGAAGTTACTAAAGACATAGTTTTAGTAAATGCAAATAATTTACAAACACAAGGAACAGCAACAATTACAATGGGTCTTTCTGATCAAGCAGCTAATGGAGCAGGTGTTCCTTATAGTGATGATTTTGCTATACAAATTACAACAATTGATCCTAGTGATGGATCTTTAATAACTAAAAAATATTGCTCTTCAACTACAGGTACCCCAGCAGAAAGTGGAGGTTATGTTTTATGGGATGGTACTTCAACTAATGCTAATACTAAAGCACAATCTCTTGCTGACGCTATAAATTCACAATTTGGTCAGGGTAGTGGTGCTACAACTCCAACTTTAACAGCAGTAGTTTCTACTGATCAGATTATATTAACGCAATTATATGGGGGAACAGATGGAAATACAACAATAGTTTATGGTTCTATTTTAAAAACTATTGGATCTCCTACAGGTGTTACCATGACTTCAACTGTTGGAAGTGGTTATAATTTAGGTGGTTCAGGACTTCAACCTACTACATACACTGGTACTCAAGAAGGTTTTAGTGGTGGTAGTAATGCAACAGCAGCTAGTGGATTACAAGTTAGTTATAATGTAAATATTTTTGGATCTGTAAATTCAATTTCATCAACTGCAGGTGGAAATAGAAATTATACTAATGGTTATACTCTTGATTTAGGTCCTGGAGCTTCTACACCAACAACAACAGCACAAGTTACAGTTCAAACTACAACAACCATAGATTCTATCTCATCAGCTGCTTTTACAGGTGGTACTGCTATATTTAAAAACACATTTTTAAATGCTTTAAAGTCAGTACAAACTCCTATATATGTTGATTATAATTTTAAATCACCTGGACCTGCACCTAGTGTTGCAGTAACAATACAAGCATCTTCAAGTATAAGAGGAGTTATTTATAATAATACAACTACATACACAGATCAAGATCCGGCAGGTAGTATTTTAGTAGATCCTCAAGGTCAAAAACAGTATCTTGATATGCATCCTGGAGAAGATGTATTTATATCAATTAACTCAATTCCAGACATAACAGTTGATAATTATCAAATAATATTAGGTGAAAATATTTTAATTGCAACAGCATTAGCAGCACAATCAATTGTTAGTAGTACTACATTAATAATAGATAGTATTAGTGATGATATAATACCACCAGTTGGTTCTTTAGTAACTGGACCTGAAGTAAAAGCAGGTGTTGTAACTACTTTAGGAGCTGTACAAACAGCTGGAACAGGGTATGACCCTTCAACTGTTCAAGTTTTACCAACTACTGGAGCAGGAGGGAATAATTTAACATTAACAGTTACTACAAATGCTAATGGTAATGTTACTACAGCAGCTTTATCAAACCCAGGAACAGGTTATTCAACAAATGATGTTGTAACAATAGTAGGGGGAGATAATAACGCAACAGTTGCTATTACAGTAGCAACACCTTTAGCTGTTTTAATTAATGATTTTGATCCTACAAATAATAAAATAACATTTAATTCTAATCAAACAATAACGGATAATTCTAAATTAACCTTTACTACTACAGCTATTCCTAATCCAGATACAATTCCAGTATCACAACAAGGTTACTTTGCAAATAATGTAAATGCTTTAGGTGTAAATACTAGTTGGGATAGTTACCAAAATCAATTTTATGATGGTGAGTATAGTGGTAGTACTATAGTTGTGGATGATTACTTTAAAGAACAATATAACCCATATAAAAAAGTAAAAGGAAATTCAATTCCAATTTCTGAAACAACAGTTGCAGTAGATTGTGATAATGGAGTAGCTAGTGCTGGAATGAGTATTCTTTCTTCAACTACATCTGGTTTTACTTTTAATACTAATGGTGGTGTACAAAATAGAAGAGAAACATATTTAGGTATTACAGCATTAGAATTAATACCTTACCAAACATATAAAGTAACATATACTCTTCTAACTACAATTGGTGGTGGAAGTGGAATGGGTTTTTTCCCTGAAAACTATGGTTATAATAATACTTCATATGGTTTATATCCACAAATAGTATCATCCTACACAGGTACTATAGGAGGAGCAAATACAGGATATTCAATAAACAATAATGTAGCAACAACACCACCTGGAGGAAGGGTACCAACTGTAGCTACAGGTGGAACAGGATATCCTGCTAGTTCAACATTTACAGTAGAAACTTTTCCTAAAGATGGAGCAGGTCAAACACTAGAAGTTACTACAGATGTAGGTGGGGCTATTACAGGTGTAACCTTAGTAGAACCAGGAAGTGGATATTTAGTTGATGTGAGTGGTAACCCGACTGTTTTAACAGTTAATGGAGGGTTTTTAGATCCTAATGATGCATCTAATGTAGCAGCAACCATTAATGCAGGAGCAGGTGGGGTTGTAGTAGATATAATAGATATAAATGCAGCTGGTACTATTCAAACCAATGGAATTGAAATAGTAAATGGTGGAAATGGACTTTATCAACAAGGTGATGTAATAACAATAACAGGTGGAGATGGTACAGCTACATTTACTATAAATCAACCAACAGGAGCTTCTCTTAATGGTGTTACAAACAGTGATACTGGAGAAGATTTTACAAGACCAGTTGATGGTATTACTAACAATCGAGAATTTACATTTAAATATTTACCACCCTTAAGTGGTAATACAGCTGAAAATGGTCGTTATTCTTTAGGATGGTACGCTACAACAGGTGGTGGTGGTACATCACAACAAGCTGCTGTAACCAATATTACAGTAACAGGAATAGGAGGAATATATGAAAATGTAGAGGCACCAATTTTCTTAACTCAACAAGATAGAGGATATGATAATCAAAAAGATTATCAAAATATGGGGCCAAAAGATATTTTAGGTAATGTAATAGCTGGTTCACCCACAATTATAGGGTCAATATCAGGACCAATTCCTTTATCAAAACAACAAATAATATCTACAACAGTAGGTACCCTTAATGGTTCATTATCAGGTATAACTGGAAATGGTAGTCAAGGAGGAACAGGGGCACAGTTTACAATTACAACAACAGGAACACAATTTACAATTACAACTGTATCTTGTGATATAGGTGGAACAGAATACATACCAGGAGACACAATAACTATAGCAGCTGCTACTTTAACAGGTGGGGCATTAGGAACAGTAACAACTGACTTAGTATTTAGAGTAACATCAACAGGAATAGTTAAACCAGGCATTCCAAAAAATGGAGGAACAGGTTACACAACAGCAACTAATGTTGGTACTACTTCAACAGGAATAGGAACAGGTTTAAAAGTAGATACTACAGCTGTTGCAGGTGCAGTAACTTTAGTAAGTATTAATGCAGCTTCATATGTTCTCCCATTAGCAGATAATTATAACACAGGTGATAGTGTTACTATAACTGGAGGAAATTCTGATGCAACTTTTACTATATTATCAACTAAGGGTGAAATAGATTTAATTCAAAATACCCAAAGTGTAATATTTAACCAATCAGATTATAATCCTTTAAATAATAATGTAAACACAAATAGAAGTAGTAGTAATAGATATATTTTATCATATGGTGCTACTCAGTCAGTACCTAATAATTTTGATTTAGTAGTAACAGCATCATACTTCCCAACATCACCTTCAGGTACATTCCCTGAATTAGCTGATGTGCCTGATAGTAATTATACTATGCCAAGTAGTATTAATGCTAGATATGCTGGAACTAAATTAAAAAGTTTAAATTATAATTTCTTTACACCTTCAGGTTCAGTAGGACCACCAGCTGAATTACCACAAGAACCTTTTAATACACGTAATTTAACTAGAAGAAGAGTAGCAAATGAATTTTTAGATGGTTCTATTACTTCATCATTTATTCAAGCAGGATTAGGAGAAGGATCACCTAGTTGGGAAGGTGATAGTAAACAAAATAGAGGTGAGTCAACAATTGATAAACATCCTATTTATATGGCTCGTTTTGAAAATTCATATGAACAATTGGCAATGTATGATACTTATCAATTTAACATTGACCAATTAATAGAAGTCCCAAGAGAAGATATTGCAGGTAGTGAAATAACTCCTAACTCAATAACAATAGATGGATCTAATCAAAATAAAAAAGTAGTATCAAGTGTATTTGAACCAAAAAGAAAAGTTTCTGTTAGTTATTTAAACCCAAAAACTCCAGCTATAGATTATACTACTTTAACTATAGGTAATTTTGATATATTATCAGGAGCTACAGAATTTTTAACTATAAATTCAAATGCAAAAAATAGAGTATCTGGTTCATTAGCATATCAATATACATTAGGAAGTACTCCATCAACTGGTAGTAGACCACAATTAGAAGACACAATACAAATGGTTACTAGTAGTATAGTTAGTGGTGACCCCGTTACAACTGGAGTATTAGGTGGTACCTTATCAACTCAAGGGACATTACCTTCATTACAAGAAACCCCGGCAGTTATATTAACAGGAGTACCAGTGGATTCATCAAATGGACGAGGAGCAACAGTAACAATTACATGGAATACATCAGGAGTATATCAATCAGCTGTAGTAGATAATACTGGGGGTACTGGATATTTAAATGGTGATCAAATTACAATTCCATCTACAACATTAAATCAAATAGCTTATAATCTTGGGTTTACTAGACAATCTACTCAAAATAATACTCTTGACTTAGTTTTAACTGTAGCAGCTGGAAATGTTACATCAGGAGGATCAATAGTAACTAATGGATTTTTATTAAGTGGTAGTTTAACTACTGATGATGGTATTGGGGATAATGAAGGTGCTCCAGGAACAGATATTTTTAGTTCAGGTATAGGTTTTGTTACTCCTGCATCTACTGTATTAACTAATTGTACAACATTTTCAGCAGGTGGGGGAACCGGAATGACAGTTAATGTATCAATTGTAGGTAATGCTATTGTAACTATGCAAATAGTAAATGGAGGATCTGGGTATTCTGCGGGTGATTTTATAGGTGTAAAAAATGCTGAATTATTTTCTCAAGGTATGACTGCTGGAACAGGTACTTTAACTTCTAGAGCTCTAACAGCTTCAGATTTAACAGGAGGTGGAACACCTTACATGATTAACTTTAATCCTTCACCAGTTGCTTCTGTTACAGCTTTAGAAAGTGAGATTATTAGTGACCCAACAGTTCCATTAGCTCAACAATTATTAATAGGAGGCCCACAATTAGCATTATACCATGCTTATAACTCTACAGTTTCACAATCATTAACTCAATTTAATACAAATCTACCTGTTAGTGATATAGGTCCTACTACACGTTTATGGACTACATCAGGATCTAATCCATCAATAAAAGATAATTATTATGTTTGGTCCCCAGATGGTTCAGATAGCCAAAACTATCAGTCTTCAAATCAACCATTTTTAATTGAAAGGGGCGATATAATTAGAGTTGAAAGTGTATTAACTCAAAGAAATACAGATACATTAATAACATCATCATTTAATGTAATAGAAGATTTTACAGTTCAAGAAGTTCGAGATTATTATTATTCATCTTCTTTTGATGATAATAACCAAGATGCAAGCCAATTAGATTCAACAATAAGTCTTATAGGTACTTTTACTTATGCTACTGCATTTACCGATCCTGATACTTTCGCACCAGCTGGTCTTCCACTTTCTCCATCTACTTGGGAAGCTTATGTTGGAATTACTTCAGATGTATTGCTTACAGGAAATACTAATGAAGGTGCTAAAGGTGGACCAGCAGGTAATACTACAACTGCATGTAAAATCACAATAGTATGTTGTGCTAATGGTGCCCCATGTAATGCTTCAGGAATATTTAGCTTTACTCTTGAAAATGTAGATAGTTATGGATGGTCACCAGGTGATACTATTACAATAAAAAATGGAGCATTAAGTAATGCTGGACTTTGGACAGGAACTCCACCAAGTACTGTAAATGGTAGTGTAACAATAACAATTGTTCCTGAAATGATTAATCAATCAACAGTAAAAGATTTTAACAACTTTACAATTGGTGTAGATACACAAGATACAGGAGTACAAGAATCAGGATCAGTACAGGGATACCATCTTTATGAAAAAGGTGAAGTTGGATTTACAGCACCAACATTTTTAAGAGTAACACCTGACCCAATAACAACATTAAATGGAATACCAAGTGGTGCTATAACAAAATTTACAGTAAGAAGACAAATAGAAGCTGATGATAAAGTAATGGTTAAAAATATTACTCCACCATCAGGATCAAAAGGAGTACAAACACAATCAGGACAAGGATTTTTAATACCAGATGATTTTTCTGAAATACAAAAATCAAATGCTTTAAATATAATTAATCAATTAAAAGCTAAAAATGCCTTTAATAAACCAATTGAACCAGGAATAACAGATGGTGGAACTAGTATATCAGTTCAAGGATCAGGATCGGATACTATAATTAATATACCGTAAAACATGCCAAACTCAGTACAATATAGTGAAACAGCAGTAGATAATGCTTTAGGAGTAGGTAATATATATGTTGGTGTTCCAGCAAAGGGTCCTACTTCAGTATCAGGTTTTTATGGTGGTATAAATCCCCCAAGTGGAGGTTATACTATATATTTAAATAAACAAGAAGGAGGACCTTCAATATATACGTGTGCAAATGATGCAGATTTAATTTCTCAAACTTCAGCAATAGCTGGAGAAAGTGTTCCTACTGTTAGTTTATGTCTTGCATACTTTGCAGGCCAATCAGACAAAATAGTAATGCATAATCCAATAAATACTATGGTAACTGATGGTTTAGTTGCTTGTTTTTCTGCCGGTACTCTTCCATCATACCCAAGATCAGGAACAACTTGGTATGATTTAAGTGATAACTCAAATAATGGTACTTTAGTTAACAGTCCCACTTTTGATTCAAATGGAGGTTTCGATTTAAATGGAAGTGATGAAAGAATAGACATCCCAAAACCATCACAGTTAGCTACAGATCAATACATGACTATCCAGGTATTATTTAAATTAAATACTTTACCAACTGCTCAATATGGGGATAATAGTCCTATATTAGGAGCAAGAATAGGTAGTGATTATATGATACTTGCTTATCCTGAAGCTAGTAGTAAAAGTCATTTAGGAGTAAGTTATGACGATTCAAGATATCAATCAGGTCATGAAAGTGTTTTTGAAACAGAAGCAGGAAGGTGGGTTCAGTTTACTCATGTAGGAATACCATATGAATCTGGAGGTTATCAAAGGGGTAAACTTATGTATTACATAAATGGTGTTTTAGATAGAGATGAATTCATATCAGGAGATTCTAATGGTTGGTCAATTCCAAACCCTTTTTACGCTGGGTATGATGCTAGATGGGGTAAATACTCTGATGTAAGTATAGCTACGGTTAAAATGTATAATAAACAACTTACAGCTGAAGAAATTTCAACAAATTATTACCAAGGATCAATTGAAACAGGTAATTTATACTATGCTGTAGATGCCGGTAATTTAGTATCATATGAAAGTGGTGCAACTACAGCATATCCACTAACAGGATCAATTAATAGCACTTTAGCAAATGGGGTTAGTTTTGATAGTGGTAATAATGGTTGTTGGAGTTTTGGTAGTGG
>Ga0209630_10001637_pt1 | contig 23446 bp, 4 predicted proteins | sample COG_01_FD_184745 | JGI IMG/M metagenome (GOLD analysis project Ga0209630, IMG submission 184745) | Pelagic Microbial community sample from North Sea - COGITO 998_met_01 (SPAdes) (version 2) | ecosystem: Environmental > Aquatic > Marine > Neritic zone/Coastal water | place: Helgoland, sampling... | reverse complement strand
TATTATTGGGGTTTGCACCACCGCCACCCCCACCAGTGTGAGTACCACTATGTGTACCTCCTGTTAGGTTGCCGCCGTTATATCCAGGATTACCGAACGTTTGTCCGCCACCAGGAGCAACACCCTTTGTAGCAGTACCACCTTGTGCATCAGGACCAGGACCTGTGCCACCACCACCAGATCCTCCATTAGTTCCTTGTTCGTTTGTACTTCCAGACCAAGATCCAGCAGAACCACCACCATATGCTATATGTGTTCCGAATTGTGAATTGGATCCGTTATTTCCTTTAGGAGAAGGATATCCAGACAAAGGACAAACACCACCTGCTCCAACTTCAACTGTATAACTACCAGCAGTAATTGGATATGCGGAGTGATAGCATACACCGCCACCTCCTCCGCCGCCACCAATAGTACCACCAGGTCCACCCCCAGCAGCAACTAAAACTTCTGCAGTTGCGCCTGAAGCAGCACCAACAACATTAAAGTTAAATTGACCAACACTAGAAAAAGTGTGAACTTTATATCCACCAGAAAATGTAATTTCTCCACCAGTAGCACTAATCAAACCAGAACCAGCACTACCAGCACTAATCCATTGACTTCCATCAGAAACTTGAATAGTTGATGATGTTGTATCGTAAATAGTTTTACCTGCTGCATGAGCAGGTCTTGTATCTGGTGAAGAACTATAAGAAGGTAGAGTCAATCCATTAGATAATGTAATAGTTCCTACATTTAAAGCAGACATAGTTAAAAATGATTGAGTTTCTTTTCTTTATCTATTTATCAAACAATGGACCAATTGCCGACAACATCAATTACAACTCCTGGATTAATTGTAATTGGTCCTACAGACATTGCGTTAGTATTTGCGGGGATGGTTGTACTTGCAGAAAGAGTAGATGCAGAGGTTTTAATAATACCCGTGCTATCAATCCACTGAGGTGAGTCATTGATGTACATGATACCAGTAAGACCGAAGTGTCCATCATTTCCACCACCACCAACTTGTAGATCATAGTCAGGGTCTCCAGTAAATCCACCAACACTAGAATCTGGGTTAACCCATACTTTAGACTCTCTATAGATGTCCAGTTCATTATCAGATTCTGTCCATCTAGAAGTAACGAACTCAGCGTTGTTCTGGAAGACAAGACCATTGATGTTGATATCGCCTTGGATGTTCAGTTGATATTCTCTTTGTACTTGCGGTGATACTGTGGTATCAGTTCCACCAAATAGCAGAGTATTAATAGCAACTCTGTTTCCAGTACCTTGAATGGCAAGTGCTGGTGTTGCTTTCCAAACTAGAGCACCACTAGCACCATTATTTGGAGTAATTTCAAAAGTATCTGCTTGTAGAAGTTGATTACCAACTCTAAAGTTACTAATATAATTACCACCACCTGAGCTGCCACCTGTAGCGCCAGCAAATATAACAGGAGCACCAGCATTAGAATCTGCTCTTCCGATGTTTAGTGCAGTTTTAATTCTTCCTGAACCATTTACATCTAGTTCAAATGCATCGTTAGCAGTCATATTGACTCCAACGTTACCATTTCCAGTTATAGTTAAAGCACTAGCAAAATTTGCAGTGTCAAACCGCATTGCCGCAGTAGTTGTCAGACCAGTAAATAGTTGTTTGAAATAAACATCTCCAACACTATTGTCGTATTGAATTTCAAAACCTTCACTGCTTGCAAGACCATCTTGACCTAATAATTGAATTCTAGGATCGCGATCTCCATCAGTAGCATACATTCTGAAGATTGCATCCTGATCTGCTGTTTCCACGACCAGAAGTTTTACAGCAGAATCAGAAGTAGTTGTGCCAATATTTACGTTGACATTTGTAGAATCTACGAATAATGTATTTGTTCCTACTTGTACATCAGTGCCTACTGTAATATTACTCAGGAAATCTGCTCTTCCAGAAGATTCAAGTGCTTGATTAGAGGCTGAAACACCACCAATAGTCAGCGCCCCCGACATGGTATCTCCCGCCTTGAGTACGTTCAAGGATGCTGCACCAGTTACAGAAGCTGTAATTGTTCCAGCAGCAAAGTCACCTGATGCATCACGAATAACAGCAGTGGAAACAACATTAGTAGAATTAAATGTAACGTTTCCTTCGTTCCAAATTTTATTTCCTAATAATGTAAGAGCATCTGGACTACTAACTTTAATTTCAAGTGCGCCACTACCATCAGTAGCATTTCCGCCCGTAGCAATAAATGCTGAATTATAATTGGCAGATGCTAATTGAGAAGAATTAAAGTAGATTGAAGGGGATGAATTGAAACCATCTGTTCTACCTAATTTTAGAAGAGCATTTCCGCCAACACTACTAAGTCCACCAACTTCAAATGTTCCGTCAGGAAGACCATCTACATTATCATCAAGATCAGAAATACTGAAGTCTTGGAATAAGTAATTAACAGAAGCAGTACCAATTGATATCGCACCAGTACTAAAAGAACCAGCTGTTAAAGTTCCAGTAATAAGTGTATAGTTATTAAAGGCATCATTGATATCTTGATAAGGTTGGACCTTAGTAATAGAAAGCGAACCTTGTGCAAGACTTTGTGCGTCATACAAGTTTACTGTTAGTCCTGCTAAGAATGGACTAGATGTTAAAAGTTCATCTCTAACAAGAATTTTATATCTTGGGAATCCACTCCAATCAAGAACACGAATAGAAGTTTGGAAATCCTTTGCAGTTTGATGATCTGGTAGTCTTTCATCACTGAAAACGCCACTATTCATGTGAATAGCATTTTGATAAAAATCTCCTTGACGACTATCCAATCTGTCTGCGTCTAGACCAGATCCCGTACCATCATTTTCTGATGACCAGATTTTTGCCCAGGTTCCAAAGGTTGCTAGAGAAGAACCAGAACCACGCAACCACATGTTGTCGTTATCTGTGAATGCAAGTTGTCTTACACCACCGAATGTAGTATCAAAACCAGAACCACCATTTCTGATGGATAATGTCAGGTGTCTTGTACCACCATCAGATAGAGTGTCTGCTGCATTGTTTCTAGTCTCTGCAATAACACCAACGTTAAATGCATCTGGAGTCGGATTTGAAGTTGGGTTAGATGTAGAAGAATTTAGTCGGATAGTATTACCAGACTGACCAGAAATACTAATGTTATATGTGCCGGAAAGTCTATCTGTTGGAACAGTTCCGGTAAATAGGTTGCTTGCACTTGTATAGAAAGAACCTTGTGCTCCATCAAGTAAGTCAGCATCTAATCCACTATCTGCTCCAGTCTTAAGTTTGATAGAACCATTTCCATTAACACCAATGAAGAATTGATCTTTGTAGAATCTACTAACACCAATAGTTCCATATTCGTCTGCAGAAATTGTTAGATTAGAAACTCTCGCGATGTCAATAGCAGTGTTTGCATATTGTCTATTAACTGTACTAACTTTAGCAAGTAATACTAATGATGTTCCGCTACCAATTGCAGCAGGAGCTCCGGTAACTGTAAAGTCAGAAGTATAACCAGAACCAGAATTTGTAAGAGTTAAATCAGTTACAGAACCAGCAGATACAATGATGTTGACTCTTAAATTTACTCCGCTTCCGCCATCTAGTTCTACATCAAAGTATTGACCATCAGTAAATCCTGAACCACCATTTGCAATAACAACGTTATCAATAAATTCTCCCTGTGTAAGTGTAGATTCAAAGGTGAGCGGTGATGCTCCTCTTTCAAATTCAATAACTGTATTGACAGGAATTGTTGCTGTTAATGGGTTATCAATACTAACTGTAGTTGTACCAGATGCAGTAAGAATTCCAGTAATATTTGTATTTGCTGGAATTCCGCTAATGTTTGCTACAACTTCATGTCCAAGAAGAACATTAGAGTTAGTTGCAAAAAGAAGTTGAGAACTACCACTACTTGCTTGTGAAGTTAACTTAGCAAAATATCTAGTCTCAGCACCTTTAATAGATTGAAGAACTGGTGCATATGCTTGATCTCCTCTAAGGAATGTAAACGAGTTTGCAGCATCTGAAGCAAATGCTAATCTTGCTGTAGAAATGACGCCAGATGTAATGTCATTAGCAGCAATTTGATTAGAGGATAGAGATACCCAGTTATTAGTATCATTAGCAGAAGTATTAATAACTCTTATAATATTAATTTGTTCTGCTGGAATGTCACTACTATCAATAGTGTCAGTATCTTCGATCTTAATGTTGTTAACAATATCTCCGTATAGTCTACTTTCAATTAAAGAATTACCTTGTGCTTGTGTTCCAGAACCAGCAGGAGCAGCAAAAGTAACTACAGGAGCAGTAGTATATCCTTTACCACCAATATAATTATTAAATAGTTCGATTTCTACAAGAACAACAACTCCATTTGCAATTGTACAAGTAGCACTTGCACTAACTGCACCTGCTTGTGGGTTACCTCCAGAAATAGTAACAACAGGGGGAGTTACATATCCAGAACCACCATCAGTAATATTGATTTGATAAACTACACCTTCTCTATACTCAGTTGCCTGAATCTTTCCGTTAGAAAGATCGCCCGTAAATACATCACCAATGGTAAATTGTATTGTTGGATCTACATTGAATGAGATAAACAAACTATCATTATCATTGTTTAGAATAAATGATGTTGATGTATCCTGCTGAATAGCAATATCACCAGCAAGTGCTCCTTCAATAGCAACTCTTTCTGCTTGGTTTGCAACTGTAAATACTTGGAAAGGACGTAGAGGTGGAATCTGATCTTCCGAGATTTTACCAGAATCGGTAAGTTCTACCAGTGCTCTAGGAACTGGGTTTGTGGAATATGGTTTGTTGAGATATGGACCAAGGTTGTTAGTAATATAATCCTTAACTGCCTTCTGTGTAGGTAGTTTGGAATCGGTAGTATTAGCGCCACCTAATGTATTAGATGCATCGAAACCGGTAACAACAACATCACCACCTTTTAGTTTAAGGAATTCAACTTCCGAGATTGTAACTGTACCTGTAAAAGTAATGTTACCAGTTCTGTTTTCAATTCTAGCGAAAGTACCAACCTTGAAGTCACCCAGTTCGTCAGTACCAGAAACATATGTTCTGCCATAGTTTTCAGAAACTTGCTCATATGCTTCAACTTTAGTTCCGCCGTTCTCTGGTAGTGCATTATAGTTAGTACCAGAACCAGCAAATTCCCATGTATGCGAAGAAGAGTTAACAATAGATGGTCTGTGGAAGTTAATAGTTTCGCCTACTAAATCACCAACAGCAACGACACTACCAGTACTACTATTTTTAAATTCTGCCCCGCCTCCAGAACCAGACTCCATCGTCAATTGCGCGGAGAATGGAGGTCCAACTGTTACTCCATCAACTTCATCAATAAAGTATTCAATGTCAGGATTTACATTTTCAAATCCATCAATTTTAGCAATATAATGCTCAAGTGGTTCTCTACCAAGTCCACCAACTGTAAAGATTGTTCTACCTGTTGGGGTGGATGATACGTTAGTGATAGTACCAATGTCAAAACTATATGGATCTTTACGGAATCCAGTTCCTCTTAGAGCAAACTGACCAAAGTTTGTAGCGGAGTTAGTAATGGAACAATAACCACCAGATTCTGCAAGAACGCCATCGGCACAGAAAATAACGAATACAGAAACTAACTGAACATATCCATCATTTTTAATAATGTAACCTGTACCACCGAATGAGACGATCGTGAATGCCGCCGCAACCATCGACTTACCCTGATTGGGGAAGGATGCTGTTCCGTCCAACTCAAGACCAGGGAAGGGGCAGTTAGGTTGCTTAACCTTGTCTCCATCAACCTCAGCACCGCCACCACCTAAGAAGGAGATAACAGATGCGTTCTGAGTGTATGGAGATGCCTCGATAATTGGGTTATCAGCAAAATCTGATCTTGGTGTAATTTTTAAACCAGTGGAATCATAGATTACACTATCAGGATAACTAATAATTGTAGAAGTATCATATAAAGTTCCTGTGGTTTTTGCTGTAGCACCAGGTGAAATAACTCCAGATAAAATATCATCAAGGAGAGTGAATGCTGTTGTAATAGAAGCTTCTACGTTTGCACATAATGGAGCTCCTGCAGGATCAGCAAGAATTGTTAAATCTGTAAATTGTGGAATGTCAGAATTCGCAAGTGTGATTGGATTGCTTGCTGCATCTTTCCAGTTTCTCATTGCAGCAATGCAAAGATCCCTTGCTTGCTCAAATGCATATCTGGTTGGTGCCAGTTCTGATGCCGGAATTCCAGTTAATGCTGCTCCAGTAAAGTAACGTTCTGCCGCATCAACAATGCCATAGTTTCCGCCTAAAGTGAGATCTCTAATTATAGCGCCAATAATTAAGTTAATATCTCTACGACATTTGCGCTCATCAATATTGCTTAATCCAAGACTAGGATATTGAATGATTGCTCTCTTGTATGCTTCATCTGCAATAAGATCTCTATTTCTAGCAATGAGATAAACACCATCTAGATAAGTTCCTGATGTATTATTAGCAAGAACATCAACAAAAAGATATGATAACGTGTCGATAGCAGATCTTACATTAGCACAAGCTTCTGTAGGATCTAGATCATCGATAACTGTTGGATCAAAATATCTAGTAAGAGAAGAGTATACTGGAGTATAGATAGGATCTGATAATAAACCAGTTCCAGTACGCCACTTTCTCATGGCGAAAATCATTAATTCTCTAGCATACTCTAAAGCACGTACAGTTTGGATACTTTCATTATTTACAAAATCAATTTCTGTATTAGTTGCATCAATATATTTTTGAGCAGCATCGATGACATTATAATTGCTACCAAATTCTAAATCCCTTAGAATTGCATTAATAAAGTGTCGAACGTCTCTACGGCACTTGTCGTCACTTACAGGGATGCTAAAACTAGGATAGGTCTTTTGGGTAACAACTCCATCAATTGTGCATTCTAGGAGTAAATCAGAAACCTTTACTGTAGCATCTTCAGACAGAGCACCGACTGGGGTGGTAAGTGTGATAACTGCTTCACCTGTGACAATATTATCCCAAACAAAGTTAGAAACTGTATAGGTCTGTCCCCCGTATTCAACTGATCCACCGCTTACATAATCATGAACAAATCTTGATGGACCAAGGAAAATTTTAAATTCAGAACCACCAACAGATAGAGAATTACTACTAGACCTTACAAAAGTGTGTACTGATTGTGGAAGATGCTTAACAGCGTTTGATGATGCACCAACAAATGTATGATTAGACTGAGGTTCGTGCTTAATTGCATTAGCGGTTGCTGATACAAAATTATGAGTATATTGCTGACCAACAGGAGAAGCACCAACATTAATTGTGAACGTTCCGTCTTGTCTTTCTAATCCACTAGCTAACGCACTAACAAATGTATGTGCTCCAGTATAAGAAGAAGGACCAATATTAATTTGGAATGTATCAGTAGTTGCATTAGAAATTTCTAACCAGCGACCTGATGGGTAATCATAACCAGCGCGTGGATATGACTTAATAACAGTATTACCATCAAGATTACAAGTATATGTAAGAGAATTGTCATCAAGTTTAATGTAGTCTCCGTTAATAAATCCATGATTGGTAATGGTAATTGTTACCACACCATTTGATGCTACATATGGAGCATCTTCTACTGTATGTTGAGTAGAACCGACGCTAGTAATAGCAATAGATTTGCCAGCAAACGGATCAACACCATTTCGTGGATAAGTATGCTCCGTTTCGTTATTATCTGAATCGCATGTGAATGTTAATGAATTGTCCTCAAGAACAACATTACGTCCTACACCAAGACCATGCTGACCAACTGTGAATGTCAAGTCACCATTCGCAGCATCATAATTTGCTGCACTAGGAGTGAAGTATTTGTTGGGACCAGAAACACCAGCATTTATTGTAATGGTAGTGTCTGTGGTTGCTGTAATAGGCATAGACCTACCAGCAAATGGATCAATACCAGGACGTGGATACGATTTCTGAGAATCGTTATTATCCATCGTGCAGGTGAATGTCAACGAATTATCATCGATAACAATACCTTCACCAACAGATAAACTATGTGATCCAATAGTTAGAACAAGATCACCTGTTGCTGGATTATAGGCAGCATCTACTGGAGTGAATTGCTCGTCAGGACCGGAAGCACCAACATTTAATGTAAATGTATTAGTTGTTGTTGCGGTAATAGGTAAAGACTTGCCACTTGCATATTGATCCGTATCAGGTAATGCATGTTCAGTCTTATTTCCATCCATTGTGCATGTAAACACAATAGATTGATCTGTAATTGATACACCATCACCTAGTGCTAATCCATGATTAGCGACAGTAAATACTGAGTTTCCTGTAGCAGGATCATAGGTTACATCTGTTGGTGTAAATTGCTGACTTGGAGTACCTCCAATATCATATACAGAGTAATAATCTTTTTTAAATTCGTCGTTAATTTTACCAACTACTTCATCAGCAATAAAGTCGGCGTTATTTCTGATTTGCAAACATGCATCTTGATATCTTCTGGCAATAGGATTTGCCATTGGAAATCTGTTTGGAGAGTTAAGCAGCGAGATAGTAATAGATTTACTAGCAGAAGCAACTGTTGCAAACGATCCTGGATCAAAATTATCAGTAAGTGTTAGTGTAGTTTTCTTTGGAATAACAAATCGTCTACAGCGACCATCAGCATCTTCTAATACTTTATAAATTCTTTGCTTTCCATTAAGGAAGGATAAATCTGGTGTTGATGTAGGAAGACCAGAAATTGTAATTTCTTGACCTTCTTTAAAGTCATGAACATTTTGACGACCTACAAGAGCATTAGTATAGAATACAATACCACCAAGATCTTCTGTAACTCCTGGATCTTGATATCCATCACTAAATGTTCCTTGCTGAGAGAAATCAATTCTTACAATAGGAAGTGCATTGTCTAGATCAGTATCTTCAAATACTACTTCACCCTCAGCTCTAATTGATTTAATATCAGTAGATACAAATTCATAGGCATCTCTAAGGAATGTAACTTCTGTAGTTCCATTAACCGCAGTTCCAGTGGTGTGGATTGGAGAAGAAGCACCAGAAGTACCAGCAACTGCTACTGTATAAACATTACTTTCTACCCATAATATTTGACCTACAGTATATGCGGTATTAGGTTCCCATTTAATTGTTCCTGATCCGCCATATAAGAACGTTTCACCAGGAGTAAATGAACCACTATCAATAGAAAATTCTACATTACCATTAATATATGCACTAGGACCTGTTATAGTAGTAAAAGATACACTATTAAGTGTAGCTTCTGCACCAGTGTTAACACCTTTTACCGGCAAGTTTGCAACTAGAGCTGATAGACCAGTGTTTGTTTGGAATGTTGCACGGAATTTTTCTGGTCCAAAAATTTGAGTACCAATTGGGAAACTGGTTCCGAAATCTCCATTAACTGAAGCATCATAATTAATCCTTTGCTTGTCATCAAAGACCATTGCAAAGTCCCACGTTGCAATAGCATCACCACTGGAATCAATTTGGTCTCTATACGTAACACCGATTACATAGTTCTTGTCACCAAATTTAAAAATGTGTTTTCTTGGATTTGCTGGACGAATGATAACCAGACGTAAGTTATCACCAACAACTGATGCATCGGGTGGTAGAGAGATTGGGTTATCTTCTACGTAGTCTCCACCAGAAACAATAAGTGTTTCTTTGACACCAGGAGTTGACCATGCAAGTTGTGCTGCCTTTTTGATTGTTCTTACAGGAGCAACAGCAGAACGACCATCATTAAGGTCACTACCAATCTGCTGAGAAACGTAGATACGACCACCAACGTCATTGGTTGCTAGGTTGAGGACGTATTCTGTAGTAGCAATTTTATCAGATCTATCACCAAGAAGTGGAGTGATAGAACGAGGAAACTCTCCAGAATCTCCTGTTTCTTGATAACCAAATGATAGAGAATCCGAAACACGGAAACCAATATGTTTAAAGTTTACTTCACCATTTAATTCAGTTCCATCTTTAAATAATGGTGGCGAAGATCCTGTTGTACCAGCATTCAATGCTTGATAAACGTTTGGTCCTCTATACCTATAAGCATCTTTTTGGACAATAGTATTTGATGCCCAGGGAATACCACTATTGTTTTGATAAGTTTTTAAACTTGGTGCTCTAAATTTGGCATCAGGAGTAACAAAGTTGTCAATATCTAGGTTTAGAATTCTTGCCGTATCTGAAATGATAGACGTAGAAGTTCTAATAGCGCCATTAATATCAAGTTCAAAGTCAACAGTATCTAGAAATGCGGTAGCAGATGCACCAGCACCATTTCCTCCAGCAATTGTAACTGCAGGAGCAGAAGTGTATCCAGCGCCAGGATTATCAATTAAAATAGATGTAACGAAACCTTCGTCAATAACAGCAGAACCAATTGCTTGTGTGCCGCCAATTGGAGGTGGTGCAATACTAACTGTTGGTTGTAGAGTGTATCCTGATCCGGGAACATCTACACTAATTCGGTCAAGTCTATTTCCAGTTCTATTAATACCAACACGAGGTAAATTAGTACCTGGATCCAGAAGAGTTCGTAGAATCTCTTTCTCTGTAGATCCAGTACCAGCTCTAATAGAAAATTCTTGTTCTCCGATAAGAGTCGGCGCTAAGGCTCTAATAGTTTCTCTATCGGAATTAAACTGAAAACTCATCTTTACTCAGCCTTGCCGTAGGTTTTATTCTCTTATCTATTTAGCATCATGTATGGTCGATAGTGACTACTCTTGTATATGCAATCCACTTAATAGTAATAGTTGTTCCTGCCCTTGTGGTAGTATAACTAAATCTATTTGCAGATCCTCCTGTAAATGGACTAATGGTCCATGTTTGTGTAATAGGTATGGTGTCTTTAATAATAGTTGTCATTGTGCCCATCTCTGCCAAAACACCAGCAGAATTCACTGAAACTGCAGTTTCTAATTTTTGTGCTAGTACACTTGCTCCAGTATCATTTACACCAACAATAGTTGATTCAATAAAATTAATAGTATTTGATGGCAAAATAAGTTGACCACCAGTATCATCAACAGATAAAATATTTGTATTTAATCCTCTAAGAATGTAATGCGAAATTGCACTATCGCCATAAAAACTATTTTTAAGTTCTAACGAATTGACATTTTTTACGTCAAAAGTGTCACTAACAACGGTTGTGTTTTGTACTGAAAACCCACCTAAAGAATCTAAATTTTTTAAATTGACTGCCATTTTTACCTCTTGGTTACGTGTGTGACTACGGTTACATCAACTGCATTATTATTATTTAAATTTGTATCTAAAGTATATGTCACACGAACATCTCCACTAGAATCAAAATCAAATAGTACAGAAATTATTTCTCCACCAGTTTTCATATTATTGTATTCTGTATATAGAATATCAGTACCATTATCAATAACAGCAAATTCTAAAAATTCTTTTTCAGAACTTGTTTTATTATGTGCTGTTATTGTAACCTTTGCTGAAGCTTCGTTTGTCGGATTATATAGTGTCGTAAAACCTTGATCGAGTACATTTTTTACTAATTGGGATTGATTAGTATGTAATCTATACTTAGACAACTCAAGAGTAGTTAAATCTTCATTTAGAAGTTTTAATTCTGAATAAACTCCAGTTCCAAATCCAAGGTTGAAGAAAATATCTCCAGTATCTTTTAATCTTAATAAAGTATCTGTAGTAAGACCTGAAGATAATCCAAAATCAAAATTTTCTTTTGTACTTAAGAAGAAAGTTCTGTCTGTTGATGTATTATCTATAGATGTTCCCAGGTTTTCAAACGTAACTAAGTTTGCATTAATATTAAGTGTATCAAGAGAAGCACCATCTACCTGTAAAGAAGTAATAGTGTCAATCTCACGAAACTCAAGTTGAGTTTCTGTAACTCTTAGTGTATTAACATTATTATTATAGAAGTAAAGAATATTTTCATTCGCCCCAGGTGCTGTCTCTGGAAGAATATAAGTATTACCATCTACATCTTTAACTCCACCAAGAGATCCCCACTGCGCTCCGTTATATCCTTCAAATGTTTGATCTTGAGTGTTATATCTAATAGAACCTTGAGCAGCATTACCTCTAGAATTTCCATCGCCAACTGGAATCACTAAAGAAGTTGCTGCATTAACAAATACTTTCTGACCAGAATTTGGTTTGATTTCTAAATCATTAACTAAAGTGGAAATAATATTGTCTTTGAATGATAGTTCTCCATTTATTTGGAGTCCAATTGGATTGGATGCACCAATTCTTAAAACTTCTACTTCATCAATATCTAAAGGTGCTACAGCTAATGAATCAAATCTAAGAACAGCACTACCATTATTAAAATTACTTCCGGTGGTATCTGTTGGTTCATTACCAGAAGTTCCGGTAACACCAGCAGTCATTACTTCAAATAAATTTAAACCATACTTCAGGAATTCTCCTAAATTAACAGGAGTATTAGTATTCCAATCTCTATTAGATGGAGCTCCAACTCGGGTAGATTTAATATTTTTAGTTGCTGCGAAATCTAAGAAATTTCTATCTAACTTTAGAGTAGTTACAGCATCATTAACAAAGTATAGAGTATTATCATTAGCTCCAACAAATTCTTCTGCTAAAATATAAGTATTTCCATCAAGATCTCGAACTCCTCCTAGAGATGACCAGGAAGCAGCACTGGCGCTATAACCTTCATACTGATTTGTATCAGTATTAAATCTTACCATTCCACTTTCAACATTACTAACTGTAGGTCTGGCATTAGTATCACCAACAGGTAAAGTTAATGCTGTTGTAGTATTAACTTTTGCCACCCTTCCTAATCCAGGTGTTAAAAGAATGTCATCAAGAGAAGTAGTATTAATACTATTATTAATAATAGTCAACTTATCATTAATATTAAGTTGATTAGTAGTTTTAATCTCACCAGTTGTAGTAATAGAATTTAATGATGAATCAAGTACAATTCCAGATAATGTTAATTGCCCTGCAGTAACTACAATGTTAGCAGTAGCGGATGAAATATTTAAATTTGCCCCTGCAGTAGCATTTATATTTGATGCAACAACACTAGTTAAATTTGCAACCGGCGATGATATAGTATTAGTAAATACTGAATCTCCAATAGTAGAAGTGTCTGCTACAAGACTTACCGATGTAAATTTGCCATCAGCAATATCTGATTTTATAATATCAATAATATCAACACTTGAAACTAAAATTTCTAATCCAGAACCAAATACTTTTGGATTATTAGCATCTATCGTAAATTGTCCACCAACGTTCCCGTGATTTGGGCAATAGTAATATAATGGATTTGGAGTAGAAGCAGTTATCGTAATTGTTGGACCAGAACTACCAACAACTACGTTTTCTGTATACTCAGCACCGGTAAATTCTAGATCAGCAGCACCATCTCCAGTAGGATTTCCACTAATAGTTACATTATTTCCATTTATATCAGTAACAAAATCTCCAATACCAATTGTACCGACTCCGCCAGTTACACTTGCTATCATCCCCACTTCAATACCAGTAGCATCACTTACTGCTATAATATTTGATGATGTACTAAGAGTTGCAGTTATTCCAGTGACTACATTTCTAGATCCTTCACTATGTTGAGATACGGAAATAGGATGAACGCCAAAACTTCCATCTATTTGATTAAAGTAATATGTATTTCCTTCAAATAAAGTTAAAGTTGGGGTAGTCTGGAATCCAGATCCATCACCAGTATTAATTCTATATCTAAATGCATTTCCAGGTGTTCCAACTACAGTAAAGACTCCTGATGAATTAATTCCAAATTGACCACCATCTTCAAATGTAGTAGCACCATCCGCAATAAACGAAGTTGCGTTTCCTGGAGTTCCTCCAGTAATTTCAATAACTTCTAAATCATCTCCATATGATGCTGGTGTTCCTGCCTCACTATCTGCTGGAGTATATCCATTAATAACACTACCAACACTTACATTGATTCCACTAGCAACTGTAATTTCTTGACCATCAAAAGTATTTACTTCATACTCAATTGCTTGTGTCAAGTCAAGAGGGTTTACTGTTAGTACATCACCAACAGCATATCCATTTCCGGCATTATTAACTGCTACAGATGTAACAACACCAACGGCATCAATTGTGAATTGGAATCCTGTTCCTGATCCATATGGGGGTGAAATTGAAAACGTTACTCCTGTAGCACCACCAGATGCTACATCAGGAGAAATTTCAATAGTATTTTCTTCTGAGTTTACAGATGAAACAACACCAGTATATCCACCACCTGATATTCCACTATTGGGAATAATATCAGATACATCAGAAAAAGAAAGTGTGTTCAGACTTTCGCTACCAATATCTAGAGTAGCAGTACCATCTACTTCGGGATTGAGACTAATTTGAAGTGTAGTTCCATTTACAACAGATACAACAGTTGTATCGCTAGCAATAGCACCATCTCCTGCAGTCTGTGTAAGGATCATTCCTGGCAGTATACCAGCAGTAGATGAAACTACAATATTTGTACTTCCAGTACTAAGAGTAGTAGTTAATGCAGAAACAATACCAGGGAGATCTCCAGTTTTAGTACTGGCAACAGGAGTTGTTAAAACATCATTAACTGCATGTCCCGTTCCCTTATTCAGAAAATCAAAATTTCCTGAATCAATTAAAGTAGGATCATTACTAATACCAAATTGAATTCCTGATCCACCACTAGTTTGCTCTACTCCTAACTCATCAAAATATGTTAAATCGGAATTACTAATTGTAAAAGTATCAGTTCCACTATGACCTGTTCCTATCTCATCAATTTCAAATTCTGTAATAGATCCACTTTCAATTGTAATATTTACAACTAATCCAGTACCAGATCCACTACTAGTTGTTGGGATAGAACTATAGACTTCATCGTCATACCCACTACCGGCATTATTTAAAACAAAAACAGGTTCTACTGTACCAAATGTAACAATAACTCCTGATCCAGATCCACTAGATACTAAAGGAATATCTGAATATTGTCCAGATCCATATCCAGATCCTACTGAAGTAAATACTCCGCCAAATGCTTCTACATCAAGATTTATAGAACCATTAGAACCAGAACCACCAGTTGTACTTATATCTGTATAACTAGCACTATCATAATTTTGTCCCGGTGCTTGTATATTTAATCCATCGGTAAGTAATGTCCTTTTTCTAATATAAAGATCTTGGAAAGAAAAAATTCCATCAGGTCTATAGTTAACAATATCTTTTCCTGCAGATACAAACCCAATTTCTTGTTGAGCTGCTTTATAAAATCCTAAACTTGGATCACTAGTAAATGCTAAAGAAGGTAGAGGTTTCGTTCCGTCACCTAATTTTAATTCCCCTGTGGCGAGATCGCTACCACCAGCAGTAACATTGAAAATTTGTACTCCAATGTCATTAATTTTATTCCTTTGAATTTCAAAGGTATCTGTTTTAGCGACGTTAATTGCTGGCATTTCTTATTATCTCTCTAAGAAGATGTTTGATATCAGATAGTTCTTCCTTCAATGTATTTATGTCAGTCTTCATTCCCTGAATTGTCTGCGAAGCAGATCTTTTTGGGGGCGATTGAGTATTTACAATTGCCCCAGTTTCAGGGTCTCTGTATAAATTTTCGTGACCTTTGACTTTTATCATGCAGAAGCAACCACTCTAATGTCCTGGATTTTAGGAACATAAGCGGGATCATCAGACTCCATACTTACTTTAACACCAAACGATACAAAATCATCTAGGTTGTCAACACTAAATCTAAACTCCTGATAAGAAGATTGTTCTTCTTTTTGAGCGGAAATAGTATTTTGAGGAGTAGCTAATTCAGAAACATTTGCATAACCAGTTTGATTGAATAGAACCCATTCAATATCTTCAAATTTTTTCTGAATAGAAGTAGTTTTAGTTTTATAAGAAAGTTTAATATTTTCAGAAGTTTTTACATTTGCAGTAATTATGACATCAATTCCCGTTGCTTGTGTTTTAAGAGAAATTTCTTTGGTTGTATATTTTGCAACCGCTGATGTTTCTTTAGCACTATTCTCAGGAATATAATCAATACCATCACTAAAGATCATAGATCTAATTTCGTAGAATTTTTCATATCCTACTTGCAAACCTGACCACGAAACAAGATCTCCAACTCTAAAAATATCTGCCGTTTGGTCAGCAACTAGTTGTGCTCTTACAAAAGATCCAGAATTGTTATTACTAACATAATCTTTAAGAATTGGTTCCTTATCATTATCAATAGTTAATACTTGAGATGGAACGTTCCATTGGACAACATTTGCTCCAATAAGATTATCATATGTCGTAGTTGTATTAGAAGGATTAACAGCAGTTATCAGTTCATTGAAATTGAATGATGGGTTAACTATCTGTGGATCAGCAGCAGAAATTACAACATCATATGATGCATCATCTAAAATTGCTCCTGTTTGAGAATCAATTGAGAAGAACAATTGTTCACCACTAACAAAAACGCTAGAGTTTTTAATCTTGACATACAATGTATTAGATCCAGATTCATATGAAACAACTTCTCCTTTAGATCCAGATGCATCAATATTTAAAGATGCGTTTCCTTTTCCTTCAACTGTTTGTCCAGGAGAAACATTAATATTTACACCATTACCATCGACGTTTCCGCTAACAACAAATTTATAAACTGGATAAAACTCAACAATTTGATATCTCTTTCCAAATCTATCTTCTTGACCTTTCGATTTTTCAATTCTATTAGAAGAAACTTTAATAGAAGAAGTTTTGAGATCGATGATAGGAGAAAGATAACTCTTTGTTGTAGATAACTGAAGTCTGTAGGTAAGACTAGTGTTCAAATTATTCAACAACGAGTTAATATCAGAAGTAATAACTTTTTGATTAATAAAGAACTGCTCTTCATTCAAGAAAGTTTTCTCGAAATTTGAGACTGAATATGAACTAAAGTTTTCAGTATTAGAATCAATAGGAACTATGTTAGTAGTTTTAACTGATGTATCAATGTTTGTTGAAGGTGATTGTAGGTATGCAATTTGAGCAACCAGTCTTTCATACTTTCTATTATAAGAAATAAGACCACTATTACCTCCACCTAATACTGTATCAGCTGCTCTACCAATACCAGTAATATTAAAAGTATCGAGACCAGCATTAGTGACCTTGAATAGAGTAGAGTTTAAAGAACCTTGAGTATATCCAGCAGTTGTCTCTAGATTTTTAAAGAATACGTAGGAATTACCTCTATCTTCAAATCCATGATTCTTATGACTAACTTTAATAATATTATTATTATTCTTGAACAATGGTGAGGATGCATTAGCATTAGCAAAAGCATAAGTCTCTAAAGGATTAGAAGACATTTTTTCATATCCAGAAGAGATTGTAGTTAGATCAATAGTTGCTGTTTTAGTTGAATCAAACTCTGCTCTGTAAAGAGTAAACTTAATATCTTCAAATAAGTCTTCTACCCATGATCCGGTATTTTGAGACTTGTATACAGAACCTAGTGATGGGTTTGTAGTAACAGTTGTATTAGTTGATACTTCAGTTTCTCCTAGTTTAGATACCCAGATTTCATAATCCTTAGAATCTGTTTCTACTACCAAGGTGTATTCTGTATTATTCTGTAAGAAAACAGGATAATCAAACATAAACTTAGTAGCAGTAGTTGATGGCACTACTCCAACCACATCCTCAGCAATACCCATTCTGACTGCTGGTTCTGTAATTTCAATTTCTGTTTCAATAATAGCACCTGTATTTCCAACACCAGTTCCTCTAATAACAACAGATGGAGGTTCTGTATATCCTCTACCAGAAAGAGTGATAGTAGAATCATAGATCATACCATCAGATACAGCAACACTTCCAGTAGAATTACTTCCACCAGGAAGACCAGGACTTTCGATTGTGATAGTAGCAGTATCATAATTTGATCCGGTATTCACAACTTTAAGAGCAGATACAATTCCTGAATCCTTAGCAATTCGTGCAACAACTTCTGTATTATTAGAATTGTTGAACGAAACAATAGAATTAATTTTTAATGTTTCATCAGCAATAAAAGATAATCCATTGTTATTAGAAAGAACAAAGGTATAGACTTGCTCGTTTGTTAGTGTGATTTCATTATCTTCAGAAACTGGTAGTTCATTATTATTCTTATCAAGAACTCTAAGAATAGGACCAGAAGCATTCGTATTAATACCAGAAATATTTTCTCCTTTTAGGATAGTAACTGATGCTGATACAAATGCTTTAATATAAGTATAAGGTTCTTTGACAATTTCTGTTCCAGGGATAACATTTTTTCCTGGTTTTTCAGAATCTACATCAGTTAGATATACTCTAAGAGGAATAGAATCACTCTTCTTAGCAATATAAAGATCAATGCCAGTTGCAAATACACCTTCTTCAAAATTTTCAACTTTGAATGTTTGTGCTAATGGATTTGGTTTCTGCTCTATCTCTGTATTATTATTAACTAATTGAGTACCTTCGTTAGCCTTGAAGTAAGCAGGTTTGGTTGAAATAATTGAACTGGGGTTATCAGGGAGAAGACCTGTAGCATAGAACTTGGTTTCAGCAAATGTTTCTACATTATTCTTATCTCTGTTTGTAGAACTAGAAGTAAATCTTAAAGTTTTTTCACCAGTTGTAATTCTAACTTCTTCAGCACTTTGGTCATATGCTAATGTCTCGATATCTCCAGTCCAAATAACAGATTCTCTAGGAGGAGCTCCAGCTGGAATCAATACAATACCACTTGCATTACCATTCTCATCGGTAACAATAGGAGCATTGAAAGAAGATAGAGAGTTGCCGGGAATTCCGGTAAACCTGATATCAGGAACAACCCATCTATTAATTTTTTTACCCTCTAAGTAAACAAATACTTGTGTTTTTGGTTTTAATCTACGGATTGCGAATTTAACAGGAATACTACGAGCAAAGTATTGAAGTGAAGAAACAACAGATTTTCCACGACTTGTTCTGGTAGAAACTCCTTTAGCAACCTCGTTATTAAAGGGACTTATATTTGAAGAACTAGAAACATTTGCATCAACAACTTCAGAAGAAGAGACTTCACTATTTGTTTTGGATAGAGGATTAATATTGAAGAATGATCTCTCAGTTCCTGTCCAAGTTACAACAAAAGAATTATATGTACTTGCAAATGCTACATCTAAATCATCTTTTGCTAAGAAAGGAACAAACAAATTAGTATTGTTGTCGGTAATTAGAGGAGCAATGCTCTTATCATACCAAGAATCTACATTAGGATCGATAGACAAATCACCAACATATTGAAGGACTACGAATGGGTTGGGATTAATAGTTTTTGTTGCAAAGTTATTACCAAGTAATCTAAAATCAGTATATGGTAATGTCAATACTCCATTGTTATTAACATATCCAGCAACTTCTCTTTGATCATTTCTGGTATTAATTTCTTTGACTAAGAAATTATCTTCACTAACTTGAGGTCTTAAAACAGATTGCTGAGTATCAATAGAACATAGATAATCTGCAGACTTGATATCTCCTTTATGAGATTCAAAACTATCTACATAAAAACCGCATTTAAATCTGTCTAAACCAATATCATCAGTGATTTGCATATTGAGAGATTGTTGCTCAAGAATACTCATTGATGTATAGTATTCTAATCTTTCAAGACGCTGATTCAACTTACTGATATCTTTCATAGTATAACGCTTATTCTCAACTGGAATAATACGTACATCCCTACTAGAATCTGTATATGCTGGAATATAAAGATAATATAAAGGAATACTATCGCTAATAATTTCTGGTCTGGATGGATCGAGAGAAGAGTTTCCTTTCTTTACAATGAAGTTTCCGTCAGTGTTAAGGAATACACCATCAATTCTATCAAGATACTGAACTTTATTATACTTAATAGTGAAATCTAGATTACTATCATCTGCAGGAGTACTAGCAGGAATACCAGAAACTCCAGAGAAAGATAGATAATCTGTTTGAGACAATAAAGTCTGATCTTGATATCCAGGAACAATATTAGAATTATCTACTTTAGGTCTAAAGTCAACAACATCTTTCAGTGAAACAAGACCATTTACACTAGAGTTAAAGAATGGAATTTCCTCTGCACCTACACCTGCTTCATGTAAATAAGAGTCGATAGTACAGAAGTCACCTTGAGAATGTTCAAAGTAATCAAAAGAAATAACAAGTTGACCTGTTGGTGCTTCAAGTCCTGATTTGAGAACTAATCTAGCAATATCATAAAGAGTATCTCTTTGACCATTATCGAAAGTATACTTATTAGTTACATCAGTTCCAGAAATTAAATTACCACCAGCATCTACAGATGGTGGTGAAGAAATAGATCCTTCATAAACATAATTCAATTTAAATACATCAGCATATGATGTGATTTGAATTGTTTCTCCATCTAATTCCTGACCTCTAAATGGAACAATAGTTGTACCACCAGATTGAACAATAATCTGCTTATTCTTAATAGATGTTTTAAGTCTTGGTTTTGCCTTTGATACTTCCAAGGTAGAAGTCAACTTCATTTTAGGAAAGTTAGACGAAGGCAATGTGATAGCAGGATCTCCTATTTGTGGGTTTGCAACCCTAAGTTCAAGAGCAGTTCTAATAGCATCAATATCACCAAAATGATTTTCTGGGAAATTGAGTGTCACACTACCGGCAGTTAAATCAGAATCAGTTTGGGCTATTGTAACATACTCTTTATCAATATAAACAATGTCTCCAACGCTGAGTGGTCCTCCAAACAATACTAATTGTCCTGCAGAATCTAAAGCATGATTAGCAACACCAGTTTCTAATACTGTAAGTAGGAAATTATCTTCACTGAAAGGAGCAAATCTTTGTGTGCCAAAAGGAAGTTGTGCAGCAAAAGTTAAGTTACCACTAGCAGAAGAAGATGTTGTAATAAAATCTCTTCTGAAGAAATACTTAAATTTAGAATCTTCTGATGAATCAATTAACGTTTTAATTTGCTTATCACCAGTGGGAAATACTAGAGTTGCATTAGCATTTTCAATTGCTGGTTTCTGTAAAACTACAGAAGCATTACTAACATCACTTGTAAGGGTTCTATCTAGATAAATTCTAGATCTCTTAACACCATCTGGTCTAGTTGCATATTGTACAATATATTTGGATACTAAACCAGAAGTATCTGAGAATTGAATAACATCACCTTGAACAATATTTTTAGATGCATCACCGCCAAAACCATTACATTCAATAAACTTGTATCCTAAAGTTCCAGAAAAAGTAAAATCTGTTACAGAAGTAGTTAATGAATAACCAGTCTGATCTAGTTCAATGTCGGCAGAAAATTTATTACTATTTCCAGATCCAAATTCAGAAAATATTGATTTAATATTTTTAGGAGAATATGTGTATACAGAATTTCTAAAGAGAACAGGTACAACTATTGCTTTGTTACTAGGAACAGTACCAGATAATTCTACTACAGGCGGTTGAGAAAACTTCGCTCTTACTGCATTTCTATTATTGACATATACTCTTTCAATCGCATTAGCGCCAGATACAACTATTTGAATTTTATTATTTTCGTATACTACACCATCTAGAATAATTTTGACATCCTGATCGTAATCATCTCCTGCTTTGGTAACAATAAAATGCGAGATAGTATTATCTGCTGCAATATTAATAGTTGCGCCAGTTTCTGAAATTATTGTCTCGCCATCTTGGAATTCTCCAAATACAACACTAACAAATAATTTATTAATAGATGAATATGAAGCAGAAGTTCCTCCTTCAATTACAGCAACTGCTTTACTAACAGAACCATAGATGTACTTACCAGCAGTAAAATCGTCTCCAGTAATTGATTGTTCAAGAATTAATCTAGTAAAAAATTGAGGAGCAAAATATGCAAGGTCGAATATAGAATTATACTTTTCTAGACCGCCTGCTAATTTACCTTTTGATAATACTTTATCGATATCTCTATCAAAACCAGAACTAATTTTCTTTAAAGAAATATTTTTTGGTTTGCTAATTCCTACAATAGGAGTAATAGTCTCGTTATAATCACGAATTTGAAAAATTGGTGTGACTAATGATTCAACATCTGCTGGAGACTTATATAATTTTCTAGTAGAATTACCTGCACTATTTGTTAAATCGTAATTTAGTACAAATAAATCTAATTCTCCTCTATTACCTTTAACTGTAATTTCTAGATAATCAGTTACTCCGGTGCCGTCAATTTCTGGACGCTTAACAATAGAAAATGCTAATGTATCTACATAACTATATTCGTTAACATCTCCACCACCCGTTCTTGTTTTAACGTAATATAATTTTGGAATAAAAGACTGGAAAGTTGCATCAGTGAAATTTCCAATATTATAATTTGTATCCTCAATACTACAATAGATGGTTTTAACGCCTTCTGTTACATCAAATCCAAGTCCTCTTCTGTTTATAGTCTGTTTAGAATCAGTTGCTGATTCAGTATTATTAAGTCCTACAGAACCATCATTGAACACAGAGTTCAAATACATGGTTGGGTATGAAGTTAAATCCGCACCTTCTGTATTAACAGGAATTGTCCCATGTACATTAGTGATAAAGAATGAAGTGAGACCACTAGTTTTTAATGTCTCATTTTCTCTTTTAATAGTATCTCTTGCTTTATCAATTTCAAGATACTTAGTTTCTTTGTTCTTAACTTCATATCCTTTAATGTATGCTTTGCCAGCACCAATACTACCTAGAAGTTTAGTTGATGCTACATTTGCAGAAATTCCATTAACAAGATTATTTTCATCTGCAGTATAGAACCCAAAATTATTATTGTTTTGATAATATTCTCTTACTTGTAGTGGAAAAGATTCTACTACGTAATCTCCAGACTCATCAAAAGTTTTTCTTGCAATAGCAGATTCTACAAGAGAAAAATCAGTTGCTTTAAGTTGTTTTTGAATTGTGCCACTCTTTACGAGTAACAATTGAATAAAGTTTTTATCCGTAAGTTCGTAGTACTCATACTTAACTAAAGTAAGATCGATCTTAAGGCGATGTGCTCCAGGAGCAGAGAAATTAGAATACCCCTGAGAAGGATCGTACAGAGAAGCATCTTGCTCTGGGGTAACTAAAGATTCTTTAATTGTAAATCCAACTTTAGCAGAAGGAGAATCATAGTATTTGTTGACAACTAATAGTTGTTCAGAATTTCTTACAAAATATCCATTTACAAAGTAAATACCTTCTTCTACCTTTACAGCAGAAGCATAACCAAGTGCAGGACTATCTACAAATGTT
>Ga0209630_10001636_pt1 | contig 23457 bp, 27 predicted proteins | sample COG_01_FD_184745 | JGI IMG/M metagenome (GOLD analysis project Ga0209630, IMG submission 184745) | Pelagic Microbial community sample from North Sea - COGITO 998_met_01 (SPAdes) (version 2) | ecosystem: Environmental > Aquatic > Marine > Neritic zone/Coastal water | place: Helgoland, sampling... | reverse complement strand
GACCGTACCAGTCGATTGCTTCGTTAACGTTCTGCATGTGCGTGTGCAGTTCGGCGATGCGCATAATAGCAGAATATTTTTCCCATGGATCGTCACATTTTTTCGCCTGATATCTTTTGATGTACATGTGAAGAGCGTCTTGTTTTCTCCCTAGCGCAGACAGCGTTTGAGCAAGATAAAACATTGTTCTTGAACAGTCAGGATTCAACGCGTGTTCGGCTTTCAGAACGGCCAAATCCCATGGCGCGCGTCTGGCCGATTTGGCCGACTCGGTCGATCGATCTTGAATAATCTGAAAAGAAGACAATTCGCACTTTGAATCTTCCTTCCACAACATTTCGTGAACGGGATGCTTCCATCTCCAGCCGACACCTGACCTGATAACTTTCAGTTCGTTGCTTTCGATCTGTCGATCAACCACAGTGTTCTTCCAGATTTGTCTCACGAACAATCCATCCAGAACAGGTCTATAATTTAATTGAGAAACGGTTGGCAAAATGCTAGATATCTTGTAGCTCGCAGGGACTCGAAACTCGTCGGCCGCGTCAAGAAGTACTATCCAAGAATTTGTAGGCACTTCGCTTTCAACCCAGTCCAATGCTTCGTTTCTGGAAACTGCAAAATTAACCCAAACGCCTTTTTTTACTTCGACGTGTGGTGCAAAGTTCTGGCAGATTTCAACCGTGTTGTCCGTGGAACCAGTGTCATATACAAATATTTTGTCTACATGCGATGCAACAGATTTCAGAGTTTTGAGAACCACATCGGCTTCGTTTTTTACCATAAGTAGAGCGTACATTTTCTATAAAAAAACTTTAGCCTTAAAACAATTAAAAATGATTATTTTTACACGTAAAAGTACGAATATAAAATGGAGACAAAAGAACCAGATCCATACGTGTTAAGAAACCATTTGGGATTTTTGCCACTAACTTCAGCAGGGTGCACAGGTCCTCCGCATACACCTTACGCAGAAGATTCCGATCCAAATGTGTGGTGCGATGGGTCTATTCTACAACCAGAAGAAATTACAAGAACATTGTTTTCTCATCAGTTAAAATCGGTGGGAGATATGGAACGTTTTGAGAAAAAAGAGCCAATAATTTTACCACCCTGGCTTCGTACACCGACACTTGGCAACAGAAGACTCAACAGTCAAAATGTTTCGCTAATGCACGTTACATATTCAAAATCATCGAATCGAAAATTATTTCGTCATTTTGGAATACAGTCGGATTTAGTAGGATACGGTAAAACGTTGAGCATGGTGTCTTTAATCGCCCGGGACAAAATGGAGTGGGATACTTCTACCCAGTTTTGCGTGAATACCAACATGTACCAGGGAATGTTTTCTATGCATTACGACGACTATTTGCCAAAAACCAAGCAAACTATTATTTTAACTTCTCTGAGCTGTCTTAACCAATGGATTTCTGAATTTTCCTACGCGCCAAACACGTCAGTTTGTGTGGTAAAAACAACAAAAAAGGTAAACGCGATCAGTCCTGTAATCGAAAATGCAAAGGAGTACGATGTTATATTAGCTACACCTTCCATGTTTAAGAAACTAATAGCAAATAATAGACACACGGTTTGGAAAAGGTTTATTTTCGACGAACCAACCCACGTACGCGTTCCGGGTATACAAATGGTTTTGGCTAATTTTACGTGGTTTGTATCGGCAACGCCTGGGAACATAGACAGATCTTCTAGATCGTGGGTAGGAAATTTGTTCGATCACTTATACTACGAAGGAATGTCGCAAATATTTACGGTTAGAAATCCCTTCAAGTTTGTGAAAACCGGATTTAAAATGCCTGCGACAACGTGGAAAACATATGTATGTTCTCAACGCCTCGCATCAAGTTTGCGTGGACTAGTTTCGTCGGAAGTTATGGAGCGAGTTGAAGCCGGTGATATTTCTGGTGCGATTTCTCAGTTAGGAGGATCAACGTCTTCTCACGAAAATCTAATTGACATTATTCGAAAAGATAAGATTAGGTTGAGAGACTACATTGTATTTCACCTTAACAGAGCAAGAGATGACTCTCGTAAAAAACAATGGGAAGATCGACTAAAAGACGTTAATAGTCAACTCTTAAAATTAGATGAGACAGTTCGTGAAAATTTAGCAGACGTTTGCCCAATTTGTATGGACGATATGACAGAACCCATCTTAGAACCCAACTGTGGCAAACTATTTTGCGCAGAATGTCTACTGCGATGGGTAGCAGCTCACAACAGATGTCCAATATGCAGACAAGATATCGACGCGGCTAAACTGGTGCATATTTCTAACGATTCGTCGAGAAAAGAATCCAAAAAGCCCCGGGACCGAAAACCGACAAAATTAGAGTGTATGAAACAAATATTTGAAAAACGCTTCAAAGAAGACAAGAATGCGAAGTTTATTTTGTCTTGTCAATATTACAATGGATACGATAGTAAAATTCGAGCCTATTTAGAAGAGGCAGGAATCAATTACTGTGAAATTTCAGGGAGATGCGAAAGACGGAAAAAAATAATCGACTCTTTCCAGAATGGCGACACCCAAGTTATTTTTCTAAAAGATTTTGTAAATACTGCAGGCGTAAACCTTCACGCTGCAACGGACATTATCATATATCATACAATGAGGGATGAAGACAAAACACAGCTAGTCGGTAGAGCAAACCGCATTGGAAGACAAACCTCCTTAACAGTTCACGTTTTAACTAATTAAAGTCTGAAAATAAAATGTCTGTAAAACTAGTCATATTTTAGCAATTTTTTTTGTATCCAGACTATTCATCAGCTTACTTTTCAGAATGTCTTTTCCACGATTTTTCCAATCAAAGTCACAGTCGTGTAGACTTTCACTTTTGTGTTCAGAGCACACAACTTTTCCACATTTGCACGTGTACATCGAGAGCATTAAATAAGGTATTTTCTTGTTGCATACAACGCATGTTTTGTTTTTTTTATTCTTTACCATTCTTATTTACTAAATCCTTTAAAAATGATCCACTATATTCAATTATGTTAGGAGTAAGTAAACATGGACAAAATTAGAATCTCAGAGTCAAATCGTCTCAAAAACAAGCATCGTGAAATTGAAGGATACATTCGGCTAAATCAGAATGCCATAGTTAGATTAAGAAGATGTACTACCAGTATAGAATTTAACAAGGAAAGAATTTCAAAGTTGAAACAACAAATATCCACCCTGGAAACAGAACTAGAAGACATAAAAGATAGAAAACGCAAACTCGCGTTAGGCGAATTAGACAAGGAACTAGCGTTAGCATTTAAAAAAGACACCGACCTAGAACGATCGAAAAGGGCAGAAAAAAGGCAGAAAAAAGTACTGGAAGCACAAGACAAAAAGGATAGATCTATAAAGTCAAGAGCATACTGGGACCGAACTATGAAGGCGGGACGCACAGAACGCTACGAAAAAAGAAGTGCTAACAAAGGATATGACTACCTGATGAGAGTTCACAGTTCCTTGCCACAGTATATCCGTCAAAATCTTCAGAAAATGCCTAATAACAAAGGATACATTTGGAGAGGAGTTCATTATTATGGACACAAAGATCCCGAAGGCAATAAGTGTGTACTATTCGAAAGTAAAAGAGGAGTTTTACATATACACGAATGGTCTGAAGATTGGCTTACGTATAAGCTTAGCGTTAAAGAAAGCAAGAAGTCTAGGGAAGTCGTTGTCAAATACATAGACACGTTTAAGAGAAATTCGGAAGGGAAGAGAATATTTGCGAATAGAACTGTACCCAAACCGAAAAAACAACGTTATAGTGGAAATAAAAAATACAACAAGAAAAAGTACACGCCAAAGCGTAAACTAACACCCGCCGAAGCAAGACGAAGATCAAGAGGGTTATCGTCTGCTCATCGACGTGAAAACAGTTCCACTAAAACGAATTTACGTCCGTCGGCTCATAGAAACAACGGCGTTGGAAATGCCAAACGTCGCGGAGCCGCTGCGAGAAGACGAGGTAGAAACAAGAAAAAAAAGACTACAGAAAATAAATGATACTATATTTATTCCTACTTGTCGTTTTTTTGACAGGCTGTTATTTGTACTTTTCTAAAAATGCCATAAATTCCGCCTTGCGACACTATATGAACAAAAAAGAATTCCAGGGTATTAAAAAGGTTGTCGTTTTTGTTGAAGGGTGCGATTTAACCGATATAAACAAAACCGTAAATTCTATCCTTCTGCAGTCGATTCGTGTCTCGGAAATAGCAACAAATAAAGACGGAAAAACCTGTAAACCATCACCACAATGCGATGCGGTTTTGAATAAATACGGAGATCCATTCAAAAAGGGAATCGTTAAAAGCACTTTTGAAAGGGAAATGGACGCAGAAACAGTAGTTGTCTTCATAAAGAACGGGTATGTGTTCAAGGACGAAGACGAATTAGAGAATCTACTAAAAATGTGGAAGAACGCCAAATCCATTGTTGAAACAGAACACATAAAAATTATGAACTCTAATCAATGCGATGGTTTACAAAAAAGTTAAATGTAATAAATGAACCTGTACCAAATAATTATAACATTAGCGTCTCTTGTATTACTCGCTACGTCGAGCTACATTTCAACATATGGTCTGAACCAATGCGAATGTGATAATCTCAGCATTTTTGTACCAAACCAAGTCGTAATGGTGATGTCTGTAATTTCTTTAATTCTTATGTATTGTAATTGCGGTTTTGTAGAGGCTGGGCATGCCTTAACTACGATCGCACCTGGTGCGATCGTATCTGTAAGTTCTTTAATAATGACATTAAACTACAAAAAATGCAAGAAGTGCCAAGATGGGGATAAGAAACGTGGCTGGAAATCGTGTTGCACGAAGAATAACATCGCGGTTCTTATTCAACTTGTCGTTTCTGTAGCAATGCTCGTACTTGGATTGGTTGCTAACGCGAATTTCCGCGCTGGCGTATACACTGGAATTTCTACTACGGCAGGCGTCGCCGTTTCAGGTGTTAAGGGTGTTGGTCGTGGTGCCAAAGCAGCGTACAAAAAATACAAGAAAAATCAGCAAAGCAAAAAAATGAACAAAGTGATCCAAGACCAAGAAAATTTACTACGAAAACTCAAAGCAAGACTAGCACGACTGGATGATGAAGTGCCGATTAGCGTGTGAATATGGTAAAAATAAGTTAGTTAAAAACGTAATCGTATAGCGTAAAATGCAAGACCTAAAACACGGCGTTCAACACTCACAAAGAGATCCCGAATCAGTTTCTATCGAAGATTTAAGGAAACTCCCAACAATGAAGGAAGTATTAGAGTACACTAAAACCAATTATCCGAACTGGATAGTTGGTTTCGCGGACCGATACAGCGATGACTATCCTCACTTAACGTGTACGTGGGTAGAAATGGCTAAAATGCTCAAAACGGAACCATCCCAAATTATGCTGGTGAGCTACGTCCCAGAAAGGCTGAACTTGAAGCAGCATCCAGTGCTTTCAGCAATTTGTGACATTTTTTCCCGAGGCGGATTTATGATCAGATATGGTGAAGATTTCCAACCTTGCACCGAGTGTCAAGCGTTGCTTCCAACAAAGAAAACGTACACAAAACTTTCCGTGCAGCCACCATTTGAGTGGAGGGCGACGTGTCGATTATGCGCTGAGAGTAAAAAGCCCGTCATAGAGGAATTAGACTAAACCATGCATTGTTTAGGATTATTGACTATGATTGTTTCAATAGCTGCCGCACATATAGCACTTGACACGAAGGAACAGGTTAACATTGTGAGTATTAACATTTAGTATATTATTAAAAATTGTATAGCTAGGAATTATTATTACCCACATCAAGCATCTTTTCAAGCATCCATCCTAAAAAATAGCTTGCAGAGCAAGCAAGACCACCGTTTGCTACCATCATACCGCCGCTTTTAACAGTTTCGCGCGCGTCGCATTCTAAAATTTTAGCCTTCAAACACCCGAGACCAAACATTGTCATTCCAACTGATACGCAAGATATTGCAAATGTGTTTCCTTGGCTAAGAGTGTTGTATAAAGAGCAGTACACGATGAGCGGTACACTGCCAAACATAATAAAAGACAAAAATGTGACTGCACCTTTTTTTCCAGGATTAGCTTCAGGATCAACGGGCATCACTCCGATTTCTTGAACCATCATGTGTTCTAGAAAGAATTGTTCGTTTTTTACCATATTATTTAAAATATCCAACGCATCGTCCTTTTTAAATCCCTTGGACACGTAGATATCTGCCATTTCATCTATTTCACCCTGTAAATAATTCTTCATCTCCCACGCCTCTCTCTTTTGTTCTTTGGCAACGTAATCCATCTCAGCCTTCTCGCTCAAATAATCACCAAGCCCCATTGAAATCGCGTCTGCAATAAGATTAGAAATTCCCATAAGAATCACCACCTTAGACCCTAGCTCATTTGATCCCATAACGGCGCACACTATCGCAAAAGTTGTTATTATTCCATCGAGACCCCCCAGCACGACACTCTTGATCAGTTCGCCCGAATTACCGTGATTTTCTGGCGCGCCCGTATTTACGTTGACCGAACGTTGCTGATGTATCTGCTTGCTTCCCTCTGCGTCTAGATTACGATGACATTTTTGCGCGGTTGCTTTAACTTTTGACATAATAGTTTATAATCCAATTATAACTGTTTAATACGAGAACATTGAAGGCACGTGCTAGTTAAACGATCTCCTTTATTCTTTTCTTTCTGATGTACTTAGCTTGCTTTTCAATACTGTTAACCATTGCGTAATCTTTTTGGGTCAATGATTCACCTGCGCTGATCTTGTTTACAATTTTTGCAAATTTGTCCTGTGTTATCACGGTCTTAAGATTGCGGGCCAATGACTCCACCATAGCGTCAAAACGAGTATCTTTGTAATTTTGAACGATAGAGCTAGGTATGATATCTTTACACTGTCTTGCTATTTCCGTTATTTGATCTTCTATGGACGTAAAAAAGGCTTTCATCTCGCACGGCGACATCAAGCTCGTGTCGTCCTCTTTAGTCTCGGTCAAAGACGCTGCATGGATTTGCACGGATTTGAAAAATAACCTCGTTTTTAAATTTTCGTAACTTTCAGAGGCAAGCCCATGCTGTTCCGCCTTTGAACCGTATCTGTATGTTTCTGACAAAGCCACGATCAAAGTGGATAACGATGCCATTATTCCCATTGCAACATTAAACTTAGTTGTGTTGTCTGGAAAATAGGACGCGATAAAAGATGTGGCAGACGTGAGCGACGTTAAAGCGATCCCCGGCCAAAAAAACACAGCGTTCATTTTTTTGTAATATTCCTGACTTGCAGCGTGCGTTGCACTGCGTTCGTCCGTGAATTTTATCAATTTAGTTAACACGTACGCCACTTCTGGACACCCCTTTATAGTGTCATCCTGGTTAGACATCGTTCTTACTAATTCTAAAATGCGGTTTGTTTGAACGTCTTTACTAGGCGTTAGGTCCCTCTCATTCACTAAATGGCGAAGTTTTTCCATGTTAAGTTTTGGTTCTGCTTCGCGATGTGAAACTGATCCGCGACGCGACTCCGCAGCGGCTAAGTTTTTCGTCTCATTGGATTGCATTTTATTTTGAGTAACAAAGTAAAATGTTTGACATTACGATACTATTTCTTGTGATTTGTCTATTGGCTTTAGTCGCGGTTTACGCGGTCAAAGTTCAGAAAAAATTGAACAAGAAAACATTAAACAAAACTAAAGATGGTCTGCAAATTCTCAACGTAAATGCCGTTAAAGAAACCGTTGAAAACATACATTTGCTAGATTTTGATGGCATTAAAGAAGGAATCGAACACATAAATACAATATACGATAATTTAAATAGGGACGATATTTCCAACCTAAAAGAGGCGATTGATAAAGTATCCAATATAAACCTTAACAATGTAAACACTGCGATTGACGGATTTAACAGAATATCAGACAAGCTTGATCAAAAGACGATGAATCAGATCAATACCGCGATGGAAAATGTCAAGAAGATTGACGTCGATAATTTAAACCGCGCTATCAATCAAGCACAACGTTTGATGATGGTATTAGACGAGTCTTCCATTCAGAATATCAACAATATTGTAGAAAAAAGATGCGATGGCGCTACACTAGAGATTGACCAGGGACAAATTTTGTCAGATTCTGTAGGCCCTGTTTTAGCCAAAGATGGCACCGTTTGCACACTTCCATTTATTGGTAATAATTTACCAGCCGGTATATGCACAGAGATCAATCTAAATACACCTTCGGAAGACACTACTGTCACTTTAAATCCGCCCGGGTGTTAAAAAGGTGTTATACACATAAAGTTTTGTGTCCCATTCGCCGATACGTTTTCGTAAAAACAATCCCGGTGAGTATTAACATAAGGAGGAACGGTATTATACCGCCAAAGTAAAGGAGCGCGTGTTGCAAGTAAAAAAAAACATACCCGTCTATGTCAGGTTCTGTGAACGCAAATAAATTCAAATAAATTTTAGAAAATAAAGGCCAATTAACTCGATTATTAGTTTGTGGCATATTTTGGACTGCACAAGGATATAAGTGTGTAAAACATGTGCACATTTTTCCTATGTAGCCATCGTGCAACTCTTCGGTATTGAAAGAAATTGCGTTTTCCTGTAATAGTATTTTGCGAACTTCATAGGAGTAAATCATAGCGTGCGTGCAGCCAAACAGAAAAACTCTGCAATGATTTCCAGTTGACGCTGGATTAGATACCACCGGAACACATCCTAAATTATAAACTTCTACGTTTTCTTGTAGAACAAAATTTTCGATTTCAGGTGCGTAATTTTGGAAATGGGTCGTAAAGTTTACATCGTCTTCCATAAGCAAAATGGGGTGTTTCCAAGATTCTGTAAGTTTGAAGATATGTAGATTTGCGTGCCACAAATCCTGGTACGTTGTGGCTACATTTTGTTTGTAGCATTTTTTGAAGCCTTTATTGTGTACTATTACGACGTGAGAAGTCGGACGAAAATTTTTTAGCTCTTTAAGATATGAGTCGCGACGCTGTGAATTTTCCATAGTGATAAGAAAGGATACGGGTATTTTTTTAAAAGTGGGATTCTCGAAATATAAGTGTTCACAACGATAACAGTCGGTCGAATAAAACTGGTCTTCTATCATTTAACTATTTTGTTTGTTTATACGGATCTATAAGCCTCTTTCCTAAGTAGTGAAAAACAAACAAAATCTATAATAAATGGAAGAATCCTCACCATCACTATATTCTACGCTAACCATTATTTTATTGTCGGCGTCAATTATCGCGATTATAATTGGTGGAAACGCTTTAACAAAAACCCTCAACACAGAAGACGTCTCCGAAGTAATCGATAACTTGAATAACATTCCTTGGAAGTCCTTGAACCCTGCTATGGAAAAAATAAATTCACTTGACATTCCCAGCATAAACAATGCTATTACAAAGGCTGATGATATCGCCACTAGTTTAGACAAAAATACTATTAAGAGGGCTGAAAATATTTTAAGTGAAATTCACGACGAGTTGAACGTATCTCAGATAAATTCCGCCGTTGATAATGCTGACAAACTAATTGCTACTATCGATAACAAAACAATAAAGACCGCGACGGAGGATTTACAAACATTTAATGCATTAGATTTTGATAGCCTAAGCAGTACTATGACCGAGTTTGCCGATACATCGGAGAAATTAACAGACACCACTTTGGAGGGTATAAAAAAGACTCTTGACAACTTGTGCGGCGGATTACCTATACCTTTAGATGCTGGACAACTCACAACTGTATCCACACCAATTGGAGACTGGCCGATTCCATCGGAAAAAACGACATTGTATGTTAAACTTCCCGGCTGCTCACAAAGCACAGAAAATTTCTGTCCAATACGGCGTCGACGCTAATTACATAATACCAGCAACTCTGCCTCCGCAAGGAGAATCTTTTCCACACCTACATTTAGGAAGTCCGGTGCAAGGACATACTGAACTACAGGGTTGCCCTGGACATTCTGCATTTGTTGCGCTGATTGGAGAGCATCTTGTGATTCTTTGAACTTCTTCCAAAGATAAAGGAAAACTATCTTCATAGCAGTAATTTAGCGGTTTGTTTTCGTGAATGTAGAGTCCATCGAAAGGCACTGAGACGAAGTTTCCTGCTTGGGCCCATCCTTTCTTATCGAGATCGCCGCGCGTATTGCTTCCTACGGCTCCGCCCCATCCTCCAACGGGTCTGTTAACGAGCGTGTTGTGATTTGCATAAAGTAGGTTGTATGACATTTTATTCTGAGTAGAATAAAATATCGATAAAATGGAACTGCTACATTTAATTGTAAGAGCTGCAAGTTTTGCTGCTTCATTGTGGATTTTACTGGAGTTTATAGTGACGTGTAAGGTTAAAAATAAATGGGGGCTGTGCCTCGTTGCAGGACTATCGCTCCTCGTTGTACTCACGTTTTTCCTTACAAAACAGTCTCGATTAGAAACGTGTACGTACTGTAAAGGGAAATTTTTAAAACCTCTAACTAAGTCTGCATAACTCTATTGACGATGGCTTGGGCAACAATCCCCGTTATCAATCCTGATACGTTAAAAATAATATCAGATGTTTTTCCAGTTAACCATTCCTCTTGATACTGTGTCTTATTTTCATCCTTAGTCTTAGACAGTTTAGACAGCGCCGTCTTGACGTCTAATTTTGGCATTACTCTAACGGCTGTGCCTATCGCGAGTTCAATCAGTTCCCATATTATGCCAAGAATAATCCAAAACACCCAGTATTGCGGACAAAAAAAACCAATTATGACATACAACAAAAAGTGGGTGCAAGGATAAACAGAATACACGCCCTCTTCACCGCAAAGTTTACCTAGCCATTTTGATTCGAAAACAGTGTCTCCGAATATGTCAGAGTGTGTAGTGGCATTATATATCCCAAAAACAACAATGGCTACAAAGCTTATTACATACGCCCATATAGCAATTTTACACGATTGATTCATTTTGCAGTATAGAATATTTCTTTAAAATCAATCGCACTTATACGCAGTGAATTATATTATAAATGTCAAAAACTAACATGCCTAGAAAGCGGGGTAAAAAGTATGCTCTAAAAAAAGCACGTCTATTACCCAAAGATACCAGTGATACTATAGAAAAATACGATTATATGTCAGTAAAAAAGAATAAGGAAGATCCGATTGACTCGGTGACTGAAGCGCTTTGGGAAAAATTTAACAATCCCGATAATTATCCTTTATTTTGCTATTTGAACAAACACACATTAAAAGCATATGTTCGTGAGTCAATAGCATCGTTAACGTATTTTAAAGAATAACGAGGTATGCACAAAATGAGCAGCACAAACGAGAACACTTCACTGTCTCGGTCTCCTTCTATAGAAAGAAGAAATGTCTATAGAAAAACGCCAAAAAAGCGTTTTAGAAAGTCTAAAACGCCGCCTTCAAGAAAAAGCATGGATTATTCTCACTCATCTGGAAGCGAAGACTCTGACGACGATTTTCCGAAATATCGCGAAAACTGGGACGAAAAGAGTCCAATTAGCCCAAAGGCACAATTAAAGCATGTTAAGGATGAACTGACTACGTTATACGATCTTTTAGACGAGGCCCGCGATATCGTGAAAGGACTAATTCGCTGATCCTGAAACTATTTTGAAATGTATTCCAATGTAGTCTGACATTGCACGTTCTTGAGGTTTTCCTTTCTGTTTCGTCCAACTATCCCATTTAGCGCACGCGTCAAATTGAAAAAACCAAGGTCTGGGCGTTGTATTGTCTCCTATTGTGGCCTGTTTGAACAAACCATAAAGCTTGACCGAATCATCGTATGCGATTTTCGCATGTTTACTCTCGACTGCTTTTACAAATCTTTTAACAATATTTTCCATGTTGTTTTATTATATGGTTTTAATACTTCTGAAAGTATTAAATCAACGACGCGAGGATTGCCATTTTTTCCACGCCGAGTAAGACACTACCGCTATAACCAATGCCACTAAAATCCACCCAAAAGAAGACTTGTAATACTGATCCGATTTCTTGATGTTTTTTTCTATAGATTCGCCGTACATATCCTGGTATAATTTGGGCGCATCTTCCTCCTTCCCATACATCTTGGTTATATACAACACGTCTTTGCCAGACAAACGAAGATTTTGATAAGTTCCCTTATTATTTTTGGTAAGATTGGCAGGAAAAAAATACAGCATAATGGATAGAGGATCAAATTCACTTCCCGTTATGCTTTCTCGATCGTATTTCTTCACAATATTTTTGATTGTCGTGTCAACGTCCCATCCGTTCACTTCCAACGACCATTTAAACAAGGCGTTGTCATCCCACTCAATTGCTTTTCCACTCGGATTTTGGTGTTCGTGTATCATTCCCAACATATGACAAAATTCGTGAACAACAGTGGCTACATCAAACCAAGAAAAGTTCATAGTCGCTTGTTTTTTGTCCGTTTCTTGTAATGCATCTGTTCCTAACAACGACCAACAACCGCCGTTTAGATTGAAGGACACTCTTACGTCGGAAGTTTCGGCGTCATCAACGAACACAATTTTTAGATCAGACAGTAACGGCTGTATTCTCTCCTTAACTATTCTTTTGATTCCATCTAGTATATTAGCATCCAAATTGTTTGAAAAGTACTCTTGAAGAGGATCGAGTTGTCCGTTTTTAGTGTTAAATGTTTCGGTCCGAGGAAGATAGAATTCTGTTTGCATAAAATATACTTTTATAGTTGCATCCTGTTCCCATAACTTTTCCTTGTAAAACGCGGCCGAGAGTTTTGAATACTCTGTCGCATTAGATGCCTCTTCTATACTATTTAGCGCAATTTTGTTGTTTAACGAGGGATACAATTTCTGGGTGCAGATCCTTTCTTGTCCTTCTTTTTTGCTCATTTTATCTACTATTTTATAAATATAAATGACTACTCCTAATGATAACGATGGCTTAATCGATTCTTTGAGAAAGGAAGAAGAAGCCGAAGCTGAAAAAGAACGCGAACAGAGTGAAAAGCAATTAGAGGAAGATCGAAACAAAACATTGAAGGCTGATTTTTTAGAGGAAGAAGCTCCTAAATACAACCTGCCATTTGGTTATAAAGTTGACAAAAGCACAGCTCACGCCTTTTTACCTGCCTTGATTATGTATATCGTAGTTGTAAATTACTCTAATATTATACCGGACAGCGACTGCATCTTTGTAAAAGGGTTTTTTTACGTATCTATTATATTATGGCTATTCTTAGTTCACAATAAACGAACAGAAAAAGTTATTCACATTTCAAACGAGTACACCTCACTTCAAAGAGCCAGAGAATCGAATATTGTTATATTGAGCGTTATTACGTTGTACTCTGTATTTAACTGTCTTTGTACGAGATCTTTGCCTGACGAAAATTCGGCAAAGATTTTGGTTGGATACAGCATATTTAGTCTGCTGATTGGGTCTATTTGGTATACGTGTGAAGATACGCCGTTAAACTACAGACAAATACGCAACATACACATAGCAGGAACTACGTCGGGCTTGTTTTGCTTTATTCTCTTCATCCTAAACAAATATTTTTGCAACTAATAAAGATGACAATGTTTTTAAGAACAATGGGAGTTATACCTTTGCAAACTCAATACAAAAAACCTGAACCGATTGTAAACACTCCAATTGAAGATATACGAGCTAAAATGAAGGTATTCGATAAGGATATAGACATACCGAATTTTCTTTGTTATAAGTTCGATGTCATAACACCTGTGCGAAATCAAGGCAGTGTTTGTGGAACGTGTTGGGCTTTTGTTGTTGCAGAAATAATCGGAGATAGAATATCGGTGCAAAAAAACAGACCTATTATTTTGTCTCCACAAGGATTGATTCAGTGTTTCGACTTTCCTAAGGGGTGTCAAGGAGCTTCACCCGAACGGGTGTTTGAATGGATGGAAAAAACTAACTATAAATTACCGTTTGAATTTGATCTTCCATACAAACAAGAAAGATCTTCTACGATGAGTGGCATTTGTCCAAATTTGAGAGGCGTAAATATTAAAGAAAAATCAATAGCTAGATTAACAGATCCTTTGCCAGATCACGTATTTGTAAAAAATACCGCATCCGATCAAGAAAAAAAAACACTGTCTAATAATATCCAAAATATGAAGAAGGAACTTATTTTAAAAGGCCCTTTTTTTGCAACAATTAAAGTATATGATGACTTGCTTTCACATATCGACGACAAACCATACTTTTCCAACTTTAAAGGCACTGTCGTCGGCGGACACGCTATTGAAATTGTAGGATACTGCGAACCAGGCGTTGATCTTAGAAAAAAATTTGAAAAGGGATATTGGATTTGTAAAAATACTTGGGGGGTCACGTGGCCCCCAAAAAGTAAAACGCCAGGATATTTCACAATCGCAATGGGCGTCAATATGTGTGGCGTTGAATCTAGATGCGCATCTGTTGAACCCAATATAGACATCAAACCTCTTCAAGGCGACGTTGCGTATACAAACTGGAAAAAATATGCGGCAGAATTTATAGTACGGAAATGATTCGAACGCATTTTCCTTCGTCAACCGCCTTTTTAAGCTCTTCTAAGGATTTTATCGAACCATCTCCGTTAGATGATGATGCATAAGAGCTTGTATCCGTACACGTCGGAAGTGCATCTACAATAACTTTGGTGAGATCTATAAGTTGACTTCCTCTATTCGTGCATAGACAATATATGATAAACATAATTATTATAAAAATCAGTATTAAGGCTAGACGTACGTTGTTTTCTGTAATATCTATCATTTATTTACTGTACACATTATATAAATACTGTATTTATATAAATGAGAAGATGTTCAAACGTAATTCCAGGACTCGATAACCGACCGGGAAAATGCAGTGTCACAAAAGGAAGTCGCGCTCTTCCGCCGCCGCGTGATAACAACTTTTTCTACACAGGCGCCACATTGGAACGAGACGAGATTCCACATCCGCCTTCAGCGTTATCGGCTTTAGCGGCACAGTTTCCAGAACCGCCGGAAGAATTTGACTGGAGAAATCAAAATGGATTAAAATTACATTTTAGCGGAAATGTTGTTGCGCAAGGAAAATGTGGTTCTTGCTGGGCTGTTGCGGCGGCAGGTGCTCTCGGTGACAGATACGCAGTGGCGTTGAATAAAAGAAAACGAAAAATTGAGAAGCCAATCCGCGTGTCTGCCATAGAATTATTGTCGTGCTTTTGCGCGGCAAGCGGTGGTCAAATGCCTAGCGCTCAGATTTGTTCCGGCGGCAATATACAACAAGCCTTAAACTTTATGGTCAATAACAAACAAGGCGTTAGTTCGGAGATGTGTTTTCCGTATCCGCAGCAACTTATGAATTCCAAGAAGGCCGGTTCAGAATTTTCTGGACAAAAAACACCAACGATTTCGTGGCAAGCAAATTCCGAAGGCGACGGAAATCTCGGTTGCATGTTTGGCGTCCCTGGGTGTCAGTCTGGCAAAAATTGCAATGAAGACAAAATTAAATTTAGCATTATACCAGGATCTCTCACTACTTGGGCAAATCCTGGGAGCGTTAGTGCGCTAAAACGTGAGATTATGGCAAATGGGCCTGTTCCGACATCTTTTAAACTATCCCAAGACTTTGTGTCATGGTGGAAAAATGCAGGCGAAAAAGATGTATACAACGGAAACCCTGGAAATTTGGGGCATGCCGTTGTTATTGTAGGTTGGACAAAGAATGCGTGGATTATTCGCAATTCTTGGGGAAAATCGCACGACAATTCTTGGTATGGTTTAATCGACATAAATAATAAGCTAGGCGTTGGATTTGGCATAAATGGAATGGGCGGTGCCGTTGCATTTATGCCAACTATTAATGACACCATACTAGACGCGTTATCATCAAATGGATACATAGGCGATAGTGGAAGTGGTGGCGGTGGCGGTGGTGGTGGCGGTGGCGGCGGCGGTGGATTTTTCAAAAGAATTGCGGACTTTTTCAAACGTGTATTTGAACCAAAAGAAAATTTCACACGTACTAGTGAAGAAGAAGATAAGCGAATCCTAAACATTGGATTAGTTCTACTTATAGTGTTGGTACTTGGATTGGTTTGGAAGGCAAAATCGACGGGAAATACAGGATGGTACTGGTTCTTATTAGGTTTGGCTGCGTATCCAATTTTACGGCTGGTAGCCTCTGTTGTCATTCTAGCGGCATTACCATACTAGACTTGACGATTTCAGCTTTGGAGGGCATCAACTATTTGGGCGACGGCACGTTTGAAACTGACTTTTGGCAATGTTCTGACCTGTAATAATCAACAACTGGGAGCTGATACACTCAAAGATATATCTTTAGAAGGTATTCTTAATGTTTGACCTAAAATTTTGGTATTTGCAAGTGAGCCACTTTTTACGCCTATTTTTACGCCTTCTCCGCACAAGTCTCCGGCAATGCCTTTCAAATTAGCAGTCGTATCTTTGTCGACATCGTTGGACAGCTTATTAAAGTTGTCTAGGCTCAAATTTAGTGTTTTCAGATTAATCTTTACGAAAAAAACATAGTAAAATAGACTTATAAGAACCAGAAGAAGAATGGTGTTGATGTTCATTTTGTTACAGACAAACAAACAATTTACTTACTGTAACAAAATGAGTTCTATTAGAATGGAATTAACTGGAAAAGAGCAAATATTAGAAAGAATATCGCCGTACATGCCAATGTCAGTCATGGAACAGCTTAAAAAAAAACAAAACATATCGGCCGTCGATAGCATAAGACTATTGTCAATTTTGCCACAAGAAGCGTGGAATAAGTTCCCAAATATGGCTGAGGAAACGTTAGTTTTCCCTCGAGATCACAACCGCCACTATTTTTTGGCGGAAGAAAGCTATACGATCGGTTTAAATTTAAAAAGTGTTGACGAAGAAGAATCGGAATCAGCGGAAATTCCTGGAAAAAGAATTGCTGTCAGCGCCAATATTTCGTGCCATACTGTCGATACTCAAGATCCTTCGTTATTTGCTTTACAAAAATCGAACCAACTTTTTAGAAATTCTTTTTCTCTTACTATGGGAGCAACTGATCATTCTGATTGTGAACATTGGTACATTCGAGACAAAGGTGGCTACGTAGGTGATTATCGACCGTCCGTTAACGATGAGTTGCCTGTCGTATCTTTTGGACACGCTGCTAACGAAAAGCAAGAACAGGATGAAGATGAAGAAGAAGAAAAACCTTTGCAGAAAATTCAAGGGCTTCTTCCATTCGATGATGAAGAAAGTGAAAACAAGCAAATGCGGTGGTTTATGTATGACAAAGCGAGCGGTGCGCAAATCGATGTAATATTAACACTTCCTTTTGAAAACGAAATTTTGTTGGATGGCAAAGAAAATACTGGAACTTTCAAAGATGTTGATTTAGGGTTAAATTACATGAAGTACTCTTTCCCATATCTCCGGGTCAGAGGATTTGTTTCGTTTCCAGAAACAGCCGACGAATTTTCTCGTCATTTTAAAGTGGTTGGGGTTGGATACTTGATCCACAAAGGTGGCGTTGAGAAAGAACAAAAAGGAATCGTTAAACATATCGACGAGTGGAAAAGTCTATTAAAACTACCTCAACATCGCAACGCGTGGATTAAAACCACAATTCAGTTTCCAAGTAAACAACTGTTTATTACAGGTTGCGTCAAGGGCGTGCACCCAATGCACATAAAAAAAGAGGCGCAATTTTCTTGGACTGGAACAGTCACAACACGCGGAGGTGTCACGAAATTTTACGAAGATGGAATTTTAATCGTAAAAGGAATTTTTCAATCGCCGTCATATAAAAGTATTAAATATACAACCTCGATCGAAATTTACGTAGGAAATCAAGTTTTTTCGCTTGAGGCGATTTGTCCAGATCAACGACAATTTTTAGCAAATCAAGGAGAAAGCTACAATGCTGCATGTAATGCGCAGATTTTGTCGGATACTCAGACCATAAAAACGAAAGGCGTCGGTTTTTTAGAAAACATTGGTTTTACCACTCATCGAAATTTGGAAGAATATCAGATGGATGAAATCGGTATTGCTCCGTTGGTCGGAAATTTTGCGTCCATTTTAAACGAGAAGGGAAGCATTAAGAGCAATGTTCCGATCGGTCCCGTAATTGTGATACTGATTGCAGCTGTGGTTATCGCTGGTTGTTTGTTCAAGCTTTTTAAGAAGAAGAAGAAGCAAATCGATGATTTTGTTCAATTTAAGACAGAGGATTTAGATACGACTGAAATAAACTAAGTTTTTTATACTTTTGAAAGTATAAAAATTAATAAAAGGTCTTGATCCAATGACAGCCGCAGCACAAGAGATCGCACTTGGCGAGCTCCAAGGGAAGCTCCTCGTCAAAATAAGACCAAGATTTCTTGACTAAATCGCTAACTTGAATCGTTTTAATGTTTTCGTCGCGGTGGTCTAGATCAAACAGGTACTCGACGCCTTTGACGCACGCCCTTTCACACTTCAAACATCCGCCGCGTTCACGTTTCTTTTCGTTGATGTTCTCACGTTTTTCAATCCTGTCTTGCCGGGTTTGTTCATTGCGTTCTTCTTTGGTTTTGATTTTGTGGTGAAAAATACAGAGCGCTTGACACTTTTTAGCCTCTTCTTCCATTCCTTCCTCGCCGCCGTTTTTCGGACGCGCCCACCACTTGTAATCGCTTAAGGCGTGTCCTTCCTCGCCCGTTCGCTTCTTGCGTTCAGCTTTCGGTTCGATGTGGTCGGCCTGGATGAGTCGCCAATCGCGTGGATAGACGCAATTTTCGCCCTCTTCCTCGCACTTGACACAGGGATTCGTCTGCTTCCAGTTAATCCACCACGCCCTGCACTTTCCCGATTTAGTATTTGGATTCTCTTCAGATTTTTTCTCGATCGCACGACACTTCTGGCACTTATCAGTTAGTTTCGTTCGACGATTCACAATGCTTTGAAAATGCGATAACGGAAAAACTTTGTTGCAAGTCGCATTAGCACACCGTTTGTGTCCTTCCGGCAGATCCGTTTCTTCAAGACGATTCTTCTTGCGTTTTTCACGGAGTTTTTTGTTGTATTCTGACCTGCACTCTTTGCACCGCGTATCAAGACCGTCCTTCCTACTTGAATCCTTGTGAAAGCAACTCGTCTCTTTGGTCTTCTTACATTTTGAACACTGTTTTGTAAGAGGCGGTCCTGCTTTGGTTCCAGGCGCAAGTTCGTCGGGTTCATATTCTTTGGTTTCGTCTGCCATGGTTTGATTTCTATTCTGTTGTGAATAGAAAGATCATTTTTACTAAAAATGATACTTTAAACGTTGTAGTATACTTGTTAAAAGGATGACGACAACAGATTGTTTAACGAATTCGCCAAACTTTTATACGTCAACACTGCTTCGAAATTTCAGCCAAAAAAACCTAAAACACAACACAAATGAGCGATACGCTCATTTTAACCAGCTTTATTTTACGGCCGGCGACGTGGAACAATTTCAACAATATCGCCAAAGTAACGACGGAAAAAAGCCAAAATTTAATCGCGAAGATATCGAGGACAAATTTCACGCACAAATTGATCTTGATGTTCACAACGTTTACAACGGAAAATTGTCGAAGCCAGTGATCACAGACACCTTCAACTACATTTTCAACAAATTTAAGAAAGGAATTTATGTTAAAATTAGAGGTGGAAAACTTGAGACGTTTTTACCTTTTTCAAACGCGTTTTTTGTGAACGAATATTCAGAAAAATTTGGTCATATTTCTGAATGCATCAACGTGTTAAAAAAGGCAGCATCGCATACAAGATACAAGTTTTCTCCAAAAAAGATAAATTTTAACACTAAGACTTGGTACGCAAATAACAGCCTAGTTCGATGTGAATTTCCATTGGCAGAAAACGATACTAACGTCGCGGCCATACGAGATTTTTTTGATGTTCTAACAAAAAAACGACTCATCCCAGACTGCGATTTTTTTATCAACAAGCGAGATTTTCCAATTTTGGCAGAAGGGCGCTATGAACCGTACTACCATATTTTTGATTCCAAAAAACATCCACTGAAATCTCACAGATACGATCGTTATGCTCCGATTTTTTCGTTTAGCGTATCAAACCGTGATTCTGACATTTTAATGCCTTGTGTTGACGATTGGATCAGGATTGCATCACAGGAAAAACGTTTTTTTTGTAGATCAAGCAACGATTATATTCTGAAATCCCATTCGATTGATTGGGAAAACAAGCGAGAAATCGCTGTGTGGCGCGGATCTTCGACCGGAGCTGGTGTGGATTTTGAAACAAATCAACGACTCAAGATAAGCAAAATGTGTCAAGATTTAATGATGTCAGGCGATGATGTTATTTTAGATGCCGGTATAACTTCGTGGAAAACACGTCCGCGAAAAATATCAGGCAAACAAGGTTTGCAAACTATTGACATCGAAAAACTCAACATTCCACTCGTTAACAAAATACCCTTTCACGATTTTTCAAAGTACAAATACGTTGTAAATATTTCTGGACACGCTTCTGCGTATCGACTTGGTGCAGAATTTTCACTAAAATCAGTCGTTATTATAGTAGAAAGCGACTATCAATTGTGGTTTCAAAGATTTTTGAAAGATGGCGTCCACTATGTGTCGGTTGCATCGGATTTATCCAACCTTGAAGACAAGATCAAATGGTTAATACGAAACGACGATAAGGCTAAAAAGATCGCTCAAAATGGATATAAATTTTACACCGAAAAATTGTGCAAAGAAGGCATGCTCGACTTTATGCAAAACACAATCATTAAATTTAGTAGAAAAATGCCGTTAGATGACTGGGTAGATGCTACGCATTCTGTGCCAAAAATTGACACAAAGATCCATAACATCGAGATTAAATCGACTTTGGCTGAAAGTGCGAAATCTTGTGTGAATTTGGCGTATTATACTGGCAAATACGTCGTAGCAAAAAAAGTTTACAAAGGAAAAATAGAAAGGGAATTTGCGATCGGAAAAAAAATCGTAAATTCAATGCCAAACAAAAAAAGGGCTCAACATTTCATGAAAACGTTCTACGCGAATCAAGACACGCTAGTATTAGAATACGTCCCAGGCATAAGCTTGCTACAGTTGATACAAAGCGATAATTTTTCTGTTGCAAAATTGTGCAGTATTCTACGTTTGGTCTGTGAAAACATCGACCACGCTCAAACGTGGTGTGGTTTTGTACATGGCGATTTGTGTCCCACAAACATAATTCTTAGAAATAATGATCATAGCGATCCTTGTATAATCGATTATGGCAATTCTCGCGGCGTTACAGAGTTCGGACAAGTTATTTGGACGCTGCCTTATTTACAACAATTCTCACCATATCAAGACATGTGGCATTTAGGAATAACAACGCTTTACCACATATCAAGACGTCGAGATTCAATTCAGCATTCACGTTTTATAGAAAAAATGGCAGAACTATTTTTTAAGACGCAGATGACATTGAAGCAGATTGTTAAAATTACAAAAGTAGAAGCTAAATTTTCTAGATTGCTCGAGCGAGGTGTTCGAGGAAATGTGGCTCCTGCCGATTTTATAGAACTCTGTAACGCGTTAGTTCCACGAAGAAGTAGAACTATATCTTTAACAGACGTGTGGATCGTCGATACTCTTTCAACATCCATAACGACCGCATACAAAAGTATGGCTACATTTTTACTTCGCTCTTGGAATGATATTCCCAACTCCAAAGTCGATAAAAAAGTGAATAAATTATACCATATGGTTTTGGAACGATTGAAACCATTAAACGAATGGAAATTGGAATGGATGTGTCGTGGTCTAAATTTAGCATATCGCTACAAGAATGGTGAAAAATGCGGATTTGAAACAATTGTACGCGATTACAAAAAAATGGTTGACTTTGAAATTCCAGAAAAATTATCGATGCAGGATCTGCGATTTTTGGTCACTTCCATCGATCCAAAAAAAATAGGGTTGGTGAAAAAATATTCTACCCTCCTTGAATTTAAAAAATCTTTCGCATAATAAAAAAAATGAGTGAAGACAATTCTAAAATTGCAGTTTTTGGGGCTCTAGCCCTCGGTGCAACTGCCATCGCTCTCGGTCTTTCTGAAAAAAAGAGACAAGATCAACAAGTTAAGGAATTTTTTGGACAACAACAGTTTTCCAGCAGAGCCGTTCCAACGGTTGCGTCTAGCGTCGCGGCGGCGCAGGCCGGTCAGATGGCAGCGGCATCTCCTGCTATGATTCAAGCTGCTCAGGCACAGGCTGCTAGCCGTATGCCTGCCGGCATTCAAGCGGCGCCTAATTTCCGATCCGCTCCGCCGCCGAGAATTTTTGGCGGCCAGATTCCTGCCAGTGTTTCTTTAAAACTTCCGGCGAGCAAAAATATGGCATTTTCGGCCAGTCCGTTTGCTTCGCAACAGCACGGAACCAGCCGCGCTGCTGTTCAGTCGAGATTGGGGAATTCTGTCATTGAAGGCTTTCAGGCTTTTCAAGGAAATAGGGGTGGTGGAAACGGCCAAAGCCAGATGAACAAGACTCAGCCTTCACTGCTTCCAACATCAGCTCTTGCCGGTGGCCCCGCTGCTATAGCAGCGTCTGGCGATGGTAATGCGTTCGATGCAGGAGATCAACCAGTTATGTTCGATCGCAACATCTTTGCTAATATCGTTGGAAGAAACTTTAACCAAGGCGATTACATCAGAGGCGATCTCGCGATTGCGCCAAATAATTCGGGTTGGTTCCAAGTTTCAGCCAATCCTTCCATTGATTTGCAGCCGGGAGCACTCGCTGTGTTGGGAGGAACCTTCAACCAACAAGGACAAAGTATCGCGTCGTTGGTCAATATGGCTAGCGGAGGGACAAAGACTGCCATATCTGGTGTTAATATGTCTAGTTCGATTAATACGTGTCTCGCGGGTGCAGGCAACGACGTGACTGCTATTGCGTTTTCGTAATCTTATGTTGTAGTAAATAAATGCTTATATTAATAGTAGCTTTTATTTTGTTAATTATTGGAGGCGTTTTAGTTGCTAAATCCAAAAAATCAGATCCTTCGTCTCAACAGGTCGGTCCTGCGTGGACGTACAATCCAAATTGCAGGAAACCGGAAGGTGAAATTCAAAAAGATGGATTTAAACAAACTTGTTTTACGAAGAAACAGATGGACACCCTAACTGACGCGGAAAAAAAGGGAGAGTGCGGTAAAATGAACCGTTGCTCGTAAAAACATTATTATACTCAATGGTATAATAAATGAAACGATCTAAATCTAGAATGAGATGTAACAGTCCCATGAAATCCTGGAGACCAGGAAAAAAGCGTGTTGTGAAGGCGTGTTCGAAAGGACGTGAAAAAATTATTCATTTTGGCGCCAC
>Ga0209630_10001635_pt1 | contig 23463 bp, 31 predicted proteins | sample COG_01_FD_184745 | JGI IMG/M metagenome (GOLD analysis project Ga0209630, IMG submission 184745) | Pelagic Microbial community sample from North Sea - COGITO 998_met_01 (SPAdes) (version 2) | ecosystem: Environmental > Aquatic > Marine > Neritic zone/Coastal water | place: Helgoland, sampling... | reverse complement strand
TTATTTGGGACATTTGCTAGCGTTATACCATTTGGTGGAGGTGTATATGATTGGTTGTTTGGGTCAACTGACCCAGAAGCATCTGATGATGGTAAAAGTGGTGTGTTAAGCAGTTTGGTAAAAAATTCTATAGACTTTTTAATAGGGTCTATATGGGAAAAATTAACTGGTTTATTTGGCTCAGTTTTTGATAAAGCTAAAAATGTTATAGGTGAAATTAAAAATAAATTCACTATACCTGATTGGAAAGAAAATAAAAAGGCGGCTGACGCTCAGGAACAAAAAACTACAAGTGTTGCTGAAGAACTATTAAAAACAGGTAAATACAAAAAAGGTGCTAAGGCTGGTGAAGATATTAATCAAAATACTATCAATACAGCTTTTAAAGTTTTAGAGAAACAAGGTGTCGATACATCGAAGTATAAAGACGCTGATGGTAATTATAAAAAACCTGAGAAGAGTGCTGAAGAAAAAAATCTATCTAAATTTTCTAATATCGCATTAGATCAATTGAATAGTGGTATCGATGTACAGAAGGATATTATGCGTAAAACCATGAACGATGATGGTTCTACCACTTTAGAAATGTTCAGTTCACAACGTGGTATAAGTGAATTAGACCGAAATCTTAGAGACGCTATAATTTATGGTTTAGCTAGAACGGATAGTTCAACATCAGTTAATATGGCTCGCAAAAAATTAGATTTTTTTTATAATGCATATGCTGCTGGGCAAATGTCTGAAAAAGGCTTTCATAACTTTATAACACGTGCATTAGCTAGGGCGAAGCAGAAGGAGAAATTAAGGGCAAGCACTAAACCTGAAGATAGTAGTTCACAAAAATCTGGTGGTAAAGTTTATGAGTCTATAGAGTCTGAAGATTTTGATGATTATATTGGAATTGAAAAAACTCCGAGTATAACACCATTTGTTGAAGAATCTGTAAAAAAGTTATCAGGTAATAAACTAAAAAAACCTAACGTTGACGGTTTAAATAAATTATCAACACCTGAAGGATCTAATGGTACATTAAATTCTGAAATTAAATCTATGATTGGTGGGGTAGATCCGCAAAATCAGGTATTATTAACAAAAGAACAAGGTACTCCTAAAATAGATGAATCATATAAGAAGTTAGCAGATACCTTGGATGCGAACACTGAACAATTAAAAAATGTTCAAAATCAACAATCTAATGTTGTAACAAATGCTAATACAACATCTAACTCAACTAACATATTCCAACACGCTCCTAAAAGTATCCAAAGGGATAGATCTAAGCAAAGAGATATTGGATATAACATGTCATTCGCTTATTAATTATGTCATTATTTGAATTCAAAGACCAAAACGAAGCTGGGCAATATGGTGCTCAATCTATAGAGTTAACAAAAAAACAACATGTGAATGTTGTTAGTGATTATGCTTGGACAGTTCAACCTAAGTCATCTAGGGTAGATGTCCCTTATTTATACATGGTTGAACGTAAGATGACTAATGATGTGATGATACAACAACTAATGTATAATTTAGCCGCTGGTGCTGAAGTTGGGCATCAAACTGCAACGGAGTTTTTTGGGAAATTAAAAGAGAAGGTTGTACCTGATGATAAAAGTGGTGATGTTTCTGATACAACAGTTGAAAAAACTGCTGAAGATGATAGTAGAGTTCGTGAGCTTCTTGATAGTGAAAACCCATATGCTGGGTTATACTCATTAGAGGATACTGGTTGGAGCTATGTATTACCGTATTTCGATCCAAGTAATCATAATATAGGTGGGTCTTGGGGTGAACCAGATAGTGGTGGTTTAGTTAGTTCAATAATGAAAACAGCTACTGGTGCTATAGGTGATATAGCTACGGATGTTAATAAAATAGTATCAGCATTAGGTTCTGGTTTTGGTGAGACTTCCAACACTCGACCTGGTACATATATTGAACGAGCTAAACAATATAAATTTGATGCAAAGGGTCCATCATATTCTCTAAGATTTAATTTATATAATACGGGACAACCTAGTGATGTTATTGATAATTGGGAATTATGTTTTGCATTAATGTATAACCTTTTGCCTAATAGAAAAACTAAAACTATTTTTGATCCACCACCTTTGTACGAGATCGAAATACCTGGCGTTAGGAGAAGTCCAGTTTCATGTATTAAAGGTATGCAGGTTGATTTCTTAGGTTCTACTAGATTGATGGATTTACAGGTAGCTGGGCAATCATCTTTGAGAACAATAGTACCTGATGCATACTCGATTAAAATAGATATAGAAGATATTTTACCTGAAAGTAAGAATTTTATGCAGTCTATGGTTGATTCTACAAAAAAGGTCCGTGTAACTACATCAACATCTGGTGAAACTACTATTAGAGGTGTTCGAGGGTCTTTTTCGAATCATAATGACATAACCAAAATAACATTATAATATTATGGATGGTGAATTTAGAAATAATATAAGTAATCTTAAAAAATTAGATGAGTACAAGTATGAAAACTTGTTTCGTGTATATAATATTGATAATTACAATGTTTATAATATTATAAATACTATAAAATTTGATAAAGATATGGATAGAGAATATTATTATGAATGGACTGTTAATAGACCATTACCTTGGACTACTATTTCATATATACATTATGATGATATTAATTTATGGTGGTTAATTTGTATTTTTAATGAAATACAAAACCCTATAAAATTTATTGAAACTGGTGAAGTTTTAAAAATATTCAAACCAGAATATATACGTAAAATAATCGATCAAATTGAAGATCAAATTGATGCAAGATAATATAAACAATATTTCTAAATTTAATGATATAGAATATCATTATAATGTATTGTTAGCTAATGATACTGGTAAATCTTTGCAACTAACTCAGAGTGCTGTTAAAATGTTAGTTATAGAGGATAGTGTACATAATCCATTTAGTGATGGTTATATTATTGTTGATAATAGTGATAATGCGTTACAGCGTGTGTATGATACAGGTGCTGGTGTAGTAGATGCTGGGTTTGATTTTAATTTGTCTCAGAAGGATTATGTGTATATAGACATCACACCTAAATTTATGAATTCACAAAAAAGTGGTGATATTAATAAAGAGGTGTGGAATTTGAATTACATGTTTGTTATTCATGATATTGAAGATTATGATGATAATGATATCAAAGGTAATCTTAAAAAAATATATCTTACGGATGTGCAAAAATTTGAATTTATGGACAAAACTAGTAAGTTTTCAACCGCTTTAATGCAACGTGGTGTAAGTATCCCTCAATATTTAAGGGATGATTCGGATAGGTGTCATTTTACTGGGGATATTTTAAAAGAGATAATTAAAGAAGCTAATAATAAAGCTATATTTGACGATGGTTGGGATAATGGTTCAAATAAGGTTTTTTACACATCCCCAGCGAATAGGGATTATCTTAGTGATATAAAATATATATATAGTATACACCAAAGTTCTATTGATAATGATTTTTGTATATTATCTAAGCAAAGGAATACTGAAAAATGGTGTTTAAAAAGTTTTCAGAATATAGTAGAAACCGCTTTAAACCAAACTGATAAAACTAAGGTTGGTTTTGAACTCATGGAAGCATTTATCGTATCTGATTCAGCTAATGAAACTAAGATACCAATTAAGAGTAGAGTCCCAACTAATTATAATGTTAATTATAACATATCTTTTGGTGATTTATCAAAAATTGAAAAATTTGATCTGGTTGAGATGTCAAAATTAGATAAGAGTGATTTTATTAAAACTAAAGTTGCTCACACATATAATTTTGATGATGGTAAATTTGAAATAAATCATTTTGATATATCTGACACTAAACATTTCTACGACAAAAAATATTTAGATAAATTAAAATCACAAAAAAGCTTATTAAGTGTCGGGGTAAATCAAGAGAAAAATGATAAAATAGAATATATATATGGTTGTAAATATACTTTTGATAATACTTATGAGTTCTTAACTAGAAACTCTGTTTTAAAATCCCAATATGTTCTTAGTGTTGGAATAGAGTTTGAATCTATCGGTATGACTCATCGTCAATCTGGTAAGTTTTTCTCGATTAGGAAAGAACATAAGTACTATGATAATGATTTTGAATCTAAATTACAAGGTATTTGGTATTGTACAAATGTAACTCACGTATTTACAGAATCTGGGTACACTAACAATATATCAGGAATTAAATTAAATCTTAGTTAAACATCGATAGTATCCGCGTTTTGATCGTCGTCGTCGTCGTTGGAATCTTTAAATAATTCCTTAAACATCTCGTCCCTATTCATGATTACAGATTTTTGAGCATCAATAATTTTTTCCATTGATTCACCTTGATGTTTTAATTTCTGTATCTCTAATTTAACTGTATTTTCTTTTTCTTTGATCAATCTATCATTCAAAAGTTTCAATAAATCCGTATTACTTTTAACTAAAGTAGATAAAGCGGCAGCTCTTTCTGGATCATCACCAACATCCACCGCAAAGTTTTTGATAACTTGGTGTATTATATCATTACTTTTTTGAGTGCTCTCATTAATATAACGCTCCAAATCACCTTGTTTAGATAAATCTTGGGGTTGTTTTATATGTATCTGAGTAGGTTGAGGATCACATGGTGGGTTCGTTTGTAAATCCCTAGCCAGTTCGTCTAAAATATTTTCTTCTGATTCATCCATTTTAAATATTTATGTTAAAAAGCTTGCTTTTCAATGTTTTTATGCTATATTGAGAAGTCTATGGATGAAATAACAATATTATATAAACTAGAAGATGGTGGGAAAGTTCCTGTCAAATTAAATGATGAAACTGACGCTGGTTTTGATGTTTATGCTATCTCCGAACCAGAGATTGTTGGTAAACGTATAATGAGAGCTGTTGATGGCGATGATATCAGTGAACATAATCTTTACTCAAGTATCGATTATATCCAATATCGTACTGGTCTTTATATTGAACCTAGTGATAAAAATAAAGTGATTCGTCTTGATTTGAGACCTCGATCAAGTATCTCAAAATATTGGTTATCGCTATGTAATACCCCAGCGACAATTGATCACACATATGGTGGAGAAATCTTAGTTAGATTTAGACCAGTTTGGCAACCATGTACTATGGGTATTATCGAATGTGAAGAAAAACAAAATATCCAATTTGCTCATTCTTTAGATATGGATAAAATTTATAAGAAGGGTGATCGAATTTGTCAGATTCTACCTGAATATGTTAAGACTATTAAGTGGGTAGAGGTCGATGAGATTTCTAATGATCGTTCAGGTTTCGGTTCAACTGGTAAATAATGAATAATTTAAAAAATGTCTGGTGCGAAAAATATCGCCCCAAAACTATTGATGAAATGGTCTTAAATAAAGATATCAAAGACCATTTTAAAAATGTTGATAATTTAAATCAAAATCTTTTATTAGTTGGTAATAGTGGTATAGGTAAATCTACCTTAGCTAAAATTATCGTTAATGATATTCTGAAGTGTGAATATCTATATATTAATGCTTCAGATGAAAATGGTATCGACACTATTCGTAATAAAGTTTGTAATTTTATTATGTCTATGAGTTTAGATGGGTTACCTAAAGTTGTTATTCTTGATGAGATGGATGGGCAAAGTGTGCAAGCACAACAGGCTTTACGTAATATTATGGAAGAATATTATGAAACAGGTTTCTTTATCTTAACAGCTAACTTTAATCATAAGATCATTGAACCGTTGCGTAGTAGGTGTGCATCATTTCATCTATCTTACGATTATAAAGATTATATAAAACATATAGCAAGTATCTTGAAAAAAGAGGATATAAGCGTTGATTCAAATACGCTTACATATATCCGTGATTTTTATCCAGATTTTAGAAAATGTTTAAACGACTTACAGAAACAAAAAGATAGTGTAGAATCAATTAATTTTAAACTAAATGAATTTGTTGATAGTTTGATTACCTCAATCACATCTAAACGAATTCACCCTCTACGTAAATTTATTATTGAAAATGAAAGTGAGTTTAATTGTGATTATATCAATTTAGCTAGAAGTCTTTATTATAAAGTTTGTGAAATGGATATTAATGAAGGTGTAAAAGCTCAAACTCTAATTCACCTCAACTCAGCTTTAAATGAATCTAAAGGTGATATGGAACTTAATTTTTTTACAGAACTTATTAATATTAAATTGATATGGTCAACTAAAGTTAAGTAAAAAAAACCACACTCTTTACAGGGTGTGGTTTTTTAATATTTTAATATAATAATTAGTTTCTTTTTGTCACAGTATTTCCAAAAAATAATCCGATGATACTGATCATAATATTAGTTTGAAGTGGTGTTATTACAATATTCTTAGTAGCATCACCAACACTGATCCATTTTGTGACAGGTGTGTCACTAACCCATGGTAACAATGATCTAGAATTTTCAATATATCCAAAAGTTACACTAGCATCCATAAGTACTGGTAAAATGATTGGTAAAACGATTATTGAGATTACACATAATAACGCTATTAAACGTCTTGTTAAATGAAATCCTGTTGAAGCTCTATACTTACCAGAATCATTTGATGATGATTCCCAACCAAATGTTTTGCCCCAAATAAAAATTTTACGTTTAGATGCTTTAACTCTATTTTGTTCGGTTATTGGTATACCTTCGTATTCTCTAGCTCCGATTGTTTCTTTATTTTGTTCTTTAATCGTTTTTAGATAGAATTCTCGCTCAGTTTTTTGATCCTCTTGTTTATTTTTCCACATGGTCATAAGACTTGAAAAAACATTGCTAAATATAAAGTTAAGTATTTCTAAAGTTCCCATTATTTGACCCTCTCTTTGGTTGAATATATTCTCGTTAAGTTACCTTCTACTTTTATAACTGTTCTAGATTTCGTCCCTATTGGTGATATTAATATGGTTTCGGTTTTAGGGGTTGTTGGTTTATATGAGCAACCAACTATAAATGCTAATGGTAATAAAAATAAAAGTTTCATTTTAAATATTTATAAAATTTTATAAATATTTAAAATAAAGTTACTTTAACTTACTAATAAAAATGATAAACAACAATCCAGTAGATGATATTATGAGCGTATATGGGCAGAAATGTAGAGGCATCCATGTACCTAACCCTGAACAAGAATTTCAACAGAAATGTAAGCAAGAGAGTAATGATGTTTTAAATAAATACTTTTCTAAGGGTAATCAACAGTCGGTTGTTGAACAAATAAAACCTGATGTTCAAATGAATCATCAGGTTATTAATGAAGCTCAACAAAGAACTAACTTATTGAGCGAAGCTTCCGCTAATTTAGCTAAAGTGTTGCCGTTATTTGAAGATATCCGAGATAAAGAATATATTAAAGAGATACGTGAAGCAATCGAGGAAATGATGGTATAACTTAATTAAGTATACAACTCATTTTGTACCGATGATAGATATGTGCAAGATAGTTTTTTAATCATTTTACTAGAAGTTATATTTTTAGGGTTTAATGAGACGATTGATAAATTATTATCTGATTTATTTCCTTCTCCTATATTTTTATAAATAACCGTATCGTATTTTTCAGCTATTTCGGAAAAATAATCACTTCCATGATTATAACCATCATCTTCCTCTAACATTGGCCAAATCTTACCTAATTTTAGGGTTATTTCATACAAATAATACCTATAATGCGATCCCTCATCATTAACCATATAATCGGCTCTAATTAGAGCTTGTTGTTTAGTTCCAAAATGTGAACCAGAATTATATATAGTCTTGTTCAATTTTGCTGATGATCGATATACTTTAATTTTACCTAAAGTTACCAAGGTTTCGAAATCTGTTTTACATGTTAATTCTTGCATAAACTGTACTATAATAAATTATATAAATATAGTCAATATTTTTTTGTTTAATTATATTCTTGACAATGTGTGTGGATACTATATAATGATCCTCATATCAAACTTTGATAGTTTATTAAATTTCAAAAAAAATTGATGTTATATTATTATTATGGTGTTGTGAGTTTTCTCAATTTCTCACACTTGGGGTTATGTGGAGGAATTGGTATACTCGGTTGACTTAAAATCAATTGCCTGTAAAGGATTGGGGGTTCGAGTCCCCCCATAACTACCATAATAAATTTTTTGTTGACTATACTATAGTGTAGAAATTCAAATTAATATAGCACATAGAAAGAAAAAAAAGAAAAAATGACAAATTACGTATAATAAGACTATGACAAACATCGAAAAACTAGAAAACGAAATCGCAACAATCAAGTCCAAGATCCTTATTTTGGAAGCTAAGCTCAAGAACGAAGCTTAGCATATTATGAGAGAAGTCACAATTGAAATTTGGAGTACCAAACCGTGTGTGCATGATGCTTATACCATTTACGAAAAAGACACGTTATTAGAAGAAATCAAAAAGACCTACAACACTGATAGTAGTAATCGAGCTATGTCCTTTGCAAAACGATTTGTGAAAGCTATGCGTCAAAATGGTGAGTTAGAAAATCAAGAAGCAACTACAATCAGCGTTTGCTAATTAATGCGATTTAGTTAAAGAAACCGCTATACAAACAGCACCAAACAGTGTATAATATAACTTCAGTCAAGCAACGAATAACAACTACATTATGATCACAGCAAAAGTAAACGGAGTAACAGTAAAAGAAATCGGTTCAAAGACCACAGTAGCTGCTAAGGAGGTTACTGTCGGTGACGTCACCGCAGCGATCGAAATCCTTGAGGCTGCAGCTAGGTGCATGACTCCTATCGGATTGAGTAAATTGCTGACTGATGAAGCACACGCATGGCATGACGAAGCGTACGTCGAAGCTCTGGCGTTGGCGGGTGAGGCTGCTAGGCAGATCCAACAGGAGGCTTGGTATGTAGAGAATGCAGACAAGATCGTCGACACTCGCTCATTTTCTGTACTCGGTTTCTCATATGAACTAATTCAACTAACTAAACATTAAACTAACTACTTCCTCTTTAACACTCATAAGTTTTTTCGTTGTTTTTCATAAGGTGTTGGTTATCAACACGATTTACTATCATAAAGTCCTTTACAAAAGTGGCAGAATATAGTATAATATATCTACAGTTAAGGAACAACACTAATATGAAATATAAGCTAACAACAGAATCAAAAAACATCAATGGCGCTACTCTATACCGTATTGAAGCCTTAAAAGACTTTGGCGATGTCAAAGCTGGCGATCTAGGAGGATGGGTTGAATTAGAGTCTAATTTATCACAAGATGGTAATGCATGGGTCTCTGACGATGCCAAGGTCTTTGACAATGCTAAGGTCTCTGACGATGCTCAGATCTTTGGCGATGCTAAGGTCTATGATGATGCTAAGGTCTTTGGCGATGCTGAGGTCTCTGGCAATGCTCAGGTCTACGGCAATGCTCAGGTCTGCGGCAATGCTCAGGTCTACGGCAATGCTTGGGTCTTTGGCAATGCTAAGGTCTGCGGCGATACTAAGGTCTATGGTAATGGTAAGGTCTGCGGCGATGCTCAGATCTTCGACAATGTTAAGGTCTACGGTGACGCTAAGGTCTGCAGCGACGCTACGGTCTGCGGCAATGGTAAGGTCTGCGGCAATGCTCAGGTCTACGGCAATGCTTGGGTCTTTGGCAATGCTAAGGTCTATGCATAGGAACCTCGATATAATATAGAAGAAGAGATTAACTTTAACACACTACACACAATGAAATATAAGCTAACAACAGAATCAAAAAACATCAATGGCGTTACTTTATACCGCATTGAAGCCTTAAAAGACTTTGGCAGTGTCAAAGCTGGCGATCTAGGAGGATGGGTTGAATTAGAGTCTAATTTATCACAAGATGGTAATGCATGGGTCTCTGGCGATGCTGGGGTCTCTGGCAATGCTGAGGTCTACGACAATGCTTGGGTCTTTGGCGATGCTACGGTCTATGGTAATGCTAAGGTCTTTGGCGATGCTGAGGTCTCTGGAAATGCTATGGTCTATGGCAATGCTGAGGTCTACGATAATGCTTGGGTCTTTGGCGATGCTAAGGTCTACGTCGATGCTAAAGTCTCTGACGATGCTAAGGTCTTTGACAATGCTAAGGTCTATGGCGATGCGCAGATCTTTGGCAATGCTACGGTCTATGGCAATGCTGAGGTCTACGGCGATGCTACGGTCTTTAACAAAGCGTGGGTCTATGGCGATGCTGAGGTCTACGGCAATGCTGAGGTCTACGGCAATGCTATGGTCTACGGCGATGCTACGGTCTTTAACAAAGCGTGGGTCTATGACAATGCTAAGGTCTTTGGCAATGCTAAGGTCTACGGCAATGCTGAGGTCTACGATAATGCTTGGGTCTATAGCGATGCTGAGGTCTACGTCGATGCTAAAGTCTCTGACGATGCTAAGGTCTTTGACAATGCTAAGGTCTTTGGCAATGCTAAGGTCTACGGCAATGCTACGGTCTATGGCAATGCTGAGGTCTTTAACAAAGCTTGGGTCTTTGGCGATGCTAAGGTCTTTGGCGATTCAGAGAGTCAGGCTTCTGACGAGATTGAAGACACTTTCGTTAAAGACAACTAAGCCAATCAAAAAAGTGTATATATAATACACGAATACGTTCTTTCAAAATTTAAAATGACAGCGTAGCTCAGTTGGATAGAGCATCGGTTTTCTAAACCGAGGGTCCTGGGTTCGAGCCCCAGTGCTGTTACCATTCAAGAGAGTTGGCAGAGTGGCCGAATGCGGTAGTCCTGAAAACTACTGAGCCGAAAGGCTCCAAGGGTTCGAATCCCTTACTCTCTGAATTTTTAGTGGTATGTTCCATAACGGAACCATCCAATTTGTTCTTCAACATTTTTTAAATTAAAATATTGACAATACTTTTAAAGTGTATTAAAGTGTATAGCCCAGGGCGCACTATAAAGATACCTGGGCACATTTTATTTAATTTAAATGGGCCCTTAGCTCAGTTGGTTAGAGCAAACGACTCATAATCGTTTGGTCGTCGGTTCGAGTCCGACAGGGCCCACCATTTTAAAACAAACAGTTTGCGGATCTGGAAAACCGCCTTTTAATTATGGAACATCCTCAAATCTCTTCCGACCAATGGAAATACCTCACTGCAGTCCTTGACCATTTGGCAACGCTTGACGACGGTGTAAGCTTGAATGACAAGGGCGGCTGGGACTTCTCTTTCACTTATGAGAATGGAGACATCTATTATGAGGGTCTAATAAGTGCTAGTTGTGCTGGATTCACTGGAGAATCATACGATGATAAGTGGGCCGCAGAAACCGATTGGCTAAAGCAAGTGCATCTATATTATACAGACAGCAATAACATCCTATCAGGGTGGGCTGTACACAACTAAAACCACCATCATCATTTTATTTAATAGTTCTAATACGTCTCGTTGAGACATTAGGTAACGATCACCAGTTCCAATAAGGGGGTAACTAAAACGTATTGTACAACGTGCTAAGATATACAGATTGGTGAATAATCGTTGAGTAGGCATTGCAGTGTTAGACTACTCATTCAGTATACAAGGTAACTTCGATACATCATCTATTGGGTAACTATTAAAGATAAGAGGCAGAGTAAGGATTGGGAGATCTCGGTCGGCTCTGAAAAGGAGAGAATTCTTCGTTCCTCTTTGAATTTTATATAGTAGGTTGATTTATATCCCATTGATTATAAATAAATGGTAAGGTAAGATATGCAAGTGGCTAAAGCACGCAGACTGTAAATCTGTTCTCTTTGAGTTCGCTGGTTCGAATCCAGCTCTTACCACCATTTGCTCTTTGATACAATATTTTTTAAGAATTTTAATGGAGAGTGATTTGAGACAATTGGAAATCATATAAATAACTTTACAATTTAATCCAGCGTGCGAGACAAGTAATCGACCTGACTGTTAATCAGAGATATGTAGGAGCGTTACCTACCGCTGGAGCCATTTTAGCTTCCTTAGCTCAGCTGGGAGAGTGACTGATTTGTAATCAGTAGGTCGTCGGTTCGATCCCGACAGGAAGCTCCATTTTAAATATAACACACGCACTGTGCCGCTTGTCCACAAGGAGAATGCACATAAAGGGTGCGTCCATTCAAGGTCCGTTAGCTCAATTGGTTAGAGCGTCTGCCTGTCACGCAGAAGGCTGTGGGTTCAAGTCCCATACGGATCGCCATGTGGTTGATATAGATTCGACATTACATTAAGTATTCATATTAAACTAAAAAAATAGTATTACTATAAATTTTTAGTTGACTATTTTACCATATAGTGTATATTATTGGAATTATGGATATTGAATATATAACTGAGCGTTTAACAGAAGGTGCAATTATTTTAGATGGTCTGGATGACTGTATTTTAGGTTACAGTGACACTGGTCTTTTAATCTATTCGTATAAGAAACTAATCGAATCCTTTTGTGCAGATGGTATGAGCCACCACGAAGCTTATGAGTGGGTTGATTATAATATTCTTGGGTTAATAGGTAATGGTGAGGGGTTCATCATATGCTTATAATTTTTAACTTTAATTATAAAAATAAAATGAAAAATATTACAACTATAATCGCATTTGTTACATTAGTTTCAACTAGTTATTCTAGTCAATTTAGGATAACTGGTAATTCTGAAAGTGATCGAATAATCACTTATGGTGGTATCGGTGCTGGAGCTGGTGCGATTATTGGCAATCAGATGGGTGGTGATAGATCAGAAAAAAGAGCGATTGGTGCGGGTATTGGTGCTATTACTGGTGCTATTCTAGGTAATAGTAAAAATTTAAAGAATCGAGAAGTTGAACGACAGAGAAACAAAAGAGAATATGATCTTGAGGTTCGTAGAATTGAATCTGAGCGTCGAAGAAATATTGCACTCGGTAAAACTGTTACCGATTCTCAAATATTACGTGAACAACACGAAGTAGAGGCTTTGGAGAATGAATTAGCTAGATTAGAGAAAGAGAGAGCCGAGGCTGAACGTCGAGCTAAACGTATACGTGATTTAAATCATCGTAAAAAGATTTTAGAAGAAGAAATCCGTCGAATTAATTACAATTAAAATATAAATTATGAAAAATAAATACAAATTAGTCACAGCTACTTGGTGTGCGCCATGTAAAGTACTTAAAACGCAATTAGATGAAGAAGGTATTGAGGTTGAGTTTGTTGATGCTATTGATGATTCTGAATATGTCCAGAAAATGGGTGTTAGATCTGTCCCAACATTAGTTGTTGATGATGACGAATTGATTTCCTCTGATATTCTTGAGTATCTTAAAAATAATTAATATGGATAACCCAGTGCATAAAGTATTTTACGCAAATCAAAATGACTGCACACCTGTTTTAAACTATGATGGGATGGAAATTCATATTGTAGATTCTGATGTAGTTGAGATTCATTTTACAGATAATCTAGATTTTCATATTGAAATTGATCGTGAAAATCTATGTCGTATTCTGACATACATGAATACAATTAAATCTAAAGATTTATAATTAATATGGACGTTAAAGTATTATTATCAGAATATAAAACAGTTGATATACCTGATAAACAAATTATCAATTTTACTTGTAAAATTATTCGAAAAAAATATGATCTCCCAAAAAATATAATTATTCGTGAAGAAAAAATATTTAAAGTTGTAAGTAATGTAACATCACATACTTGGACTTCTGATGAGTTTTATCGCAATAAAAATGATGTGGATGATATGGTTATCGACACCTTGAACTTCTTATATAAAATGTAGTTATTTATATAAATAATTAAAATGGCGATAGAATTTGACACACTAATTAAAGCTGGGCAGGCTACGTTTGAATTAAATGTATTAGATCCAACTATACATGGCGTTGAAGCTGATATCTCAACAATTGGTACAGCAACTAATAATAAGCAATGGGTTAAGATTGGTGAAGAACCTACCGACTGGAGATGTTTTTTAACATCTGAGTTAAATGGTACCTTTTTAGGTGAATATCAAATTCCTGATGTGTCTGATACTATACCTAAACTTAATGTTTTGGGTATCAATAGTGAAGGTCAACTTACAATCGGTGATGGTTCTACTGTTGGTGGTGTAGTTATATCATTTATTAGTGGTAGTGGTGGTGGTAGTGGTGGATCTTATAATACGTATAATAAATCTGAAATTGACAATTATTTAGATACTAAAGCTGACCAAGATGAAACTTATAATAAGTCTGAAGTTGACGAAACGTTTTCTAACTTAGTTGATTCGGTTATAATCCCTCATACATCTAATCAAAATAACCCACATAATGTCACAGCGTGTCAACTCGGTCTAACAATTGGTCATAATGTTCAAAGACATTCGGAAGTGTTGGACAATACTACTGCTAGTTTTACATCTGAACTAGAGGGTGAGATTAAATCAATCGCTGATGTTGTCTCAGATGTTAGTGTGGGTGGTATAGAAAAATCAGACATAATACCTAGTGGAACAACATTACAAAGTTTTATTGAATCTATACTTAAAAAAACATATTACCCTACATTCACTATTCCATCAGTGTCAATTTTAGATGATATTCCATCTAAGGTTGAAATTGGTACAACAGGTATTACATTGTTTGCTAACTTTAATCGCGGTTCCATTAATGGTGATAATGCAAATGGGGTATGGTTAAATTCGAGTTCTCAAGGGTTTAGAGCTGGACCAGCTATTCAATATACATTTAGTGGAACTTATATCGATACTGTATCACAAACAACAAATGGTTTAGAATTAATAACAGAGGTGATCGAGGAAGGGTCAAATATTTTTAATGTATCAATTGACTATTCGGAGGGGCAGCAACCGAAAGATAGTACTGGTAAAAATTATCAAACACCGCTAGCTGCTGGTACAATAAGTAAATCTATGAATGTTAATGGAAAACGAAACGCCTTCTACGGTACATCAACTGCTGAATCTGCTCCAAGCACTAGTAGTGAAATCCGATCACTGAATTCTAAAATAGATCCAGTTGACGGAACATCTTTTACAATATCCGCACCAGCTGGAACTAAACATATTATATTTGCTTATCCAGAAACAATACGTAGTGTTAGTGAAGTTAAACATATTGAATCAAACTTTGATGTTAGTACAGCGTTCGATGAATCAATTGTAAGTGTATCCAGTTTTAATAATTATGATAGTGTGAATTATAGATTATATGTATTCACGCCAATTGGTCCATTAGATGGTGAAAATAACTATGTAGTAACTATTTAATATTATGATATTAATTCATTTTTATAATTTAATTTTAAAACTATATAACCACTTACGATAACTAATTATGTCATCATTTCCAACAGATTTTCCTGTACAATTAAGTACAACTAATATTAATACTAATAATACTAATAATAATAATACTAATTTTCCTTACAATTTTCCTATAGGTTTAGGAGAGATAACAACTAATAATAATAATAATAATAATAATATGGCAACAGTAGAATTCCCCCTACAATTCAAAAGACAATATCAAGGACCGATTGATGTATCAAGTGTACATGAATCACTATCAGAAGTCCTCGAATATATTAATAACGACCCAACAGCATACGCTGGTCAGGTCTTAGCAATCACACCTTCAGAGTCACATCCTGATGGTGGATTATACATGGTAAAGGAAGACGGGGGTAGCAAAACCCTCATCCAACTTGCGACACAAGAAGGTGTTGCTTTAGGTTATACTAAAGCTGAATCTGATGCTCATTTAGCAACTAAATCAGATGTTGGTCATACTCACGTTGAGGCTGACATTACTGATCTTGATAAGTATACACAAGCTGAAGTTGATGCTAAGATCGCTGGTTTAGTTGATTCCGCTCCAGAGACACTTGATACTCTTAATGAGTTGGCTGCTGCTTTGGGGGATGATCCCGATTTCGCTACTTCAATTGCTACAAGTATTGGTACTAAAGCTGATCAAGCTACAACTTATACTAAAACAGAAGTTGACGCTCTCAATGTTTCACTTACATCAAGTGTTGACACTAAAGCTTCCCAAGCTACAACTTATACTAAATCAGAAGTTGATGCTTCTCTAGCTACTAAAGCTGATCAAACTGCTGTTGATACTTCTCTAGCTGCTGTTAATGCTTCTCTAGCTACTAAAGCTGATCAGACATCTGTAGACGCTTCTCTTGCTCTTAAGTCTGACCAGACAACTGTAGACGCTGCTCTAGCTACTAAAGCTGACCAGACATCTGTTGATGCTGCTCTAGCTACTAAAGCTGATCAGACTTCTGTAGACGCTTCTCTTGCTACTAAAGCTGACCAGACAACTGTAGACGCTTCTCTAGCTACTAAAGCTGATCAAGCTACAACTTATACTAAAACAGAAGTTGATACTGCAATCGCTGGTTTAGTCGATACTGCTCCAGAAGCACTTGATACTCTCAATGAGTTGGCTGCTGCTCTTGGTGATGATCCTGATTTTGCTACTTCAGTAGCTACACAAATTGGTACTAAAGCTGATCAGACTTCTGTAGACGCTTCTCTTGCTACTAAAGCTGACCAGACAACTGTTGATGCTGCTCTAGCTACTAAAGCTGATCAAACTGCTGTTGATGCTTCTCTAGCTACTAAAGCTGATCAAGCTACAACTTATACTAAAACAGAAGTTGATTCTGGTTTAGCAACTAAATCAGATGTTGGTCATACTCACGTTGAATCCGATATCACAGATCTTGATAAGTATACACAAGCTGAAGTTGATGCTTCTCTTGCTACTAAAGCTGATCAAGCTACAACTTATAGCAAAACAGAAGTTGATTCTGGTTTAGCAACTAAATCAGATGTTGGTCATACTCACGTTGAAGCCGACATTACTGATCTTGATAAGTATACACAAGCTGAAGTCGATGCTTCTCTTGCAACTAAAGCTGATCAAGCTACAACTTATAGTAAAACTGAAGTTGATGCTATTGAATCCTCACTTACATCAAGTGTTGACACTAAAGCTGATCAAGCAACTACTTATACTAAAACAGAAGTTGATGCCCTTGATGCCTCACTTACATCAAGTATTGATACTAAAGCTGATCAAGCTACAACTTATACTAAAACAGAAGTTGATTCTGCAATCGCTGGTTTAGTTGATACTGCTCCAGAAGCACTTGATACTCTTAATGAGTTAGCATCTGCTCTTGGTGATGATCCCGATTTTGCTACTTCAGTAGCTACACAAATCGGTACTAAAGCTGATCAAGCTACAACTTATAGCAAAACAGAAGTTGACGCTGGTTTAGCAACTAAATCAGATGTTGGTCATACTCATGTTGAAGCTGACATTACTGATCTTGATAAGTATACACAATCTGAAGTTGATGCTGCTCTTGCTCTTAAATCAGATCAAACAGTTGTAGATGCTGCTCTTGCTACTAAAGCTGATCAAACAGTTGTAGACGCTGCTCTTGCTACTAAAGCTGACCAGACTTCTGTAGATGCTTCTCTTGCTACTAAAGCCGATCAAGCTACAACTTATACTAAAACAGAAGTTGATTCTGGTTTAGCAACTAAATCAGATGTTGGTCATACTCATGTTGAGGCTGACATTACAGATCTTGATAAGTATACACAAGCTGAAGTTGACGCTTCTCTTGCTACTAAAGCTGATCAAGCTACTACTTACACCAAGACTGAAGTTGATTCTTCTCTTGCTACTAAAGCTGATCAAACATCTGTTGACGCTTCTCTTGCAACTAAAGCTGATCAAGCAACTACTTATACCAAGACTGAAGTTGATTCTTCTCTTGCAACTAAAGCTGATCAAGCTACAACCTACACAAAGACTGAAGTTGATGCCAAGGTTGCCGCTGTAGTTGATTCTGCTCCAGAAGCTCTCGATACTCTTAATGAGTTGGCAGCTGCTCTTGGTGATGATGCTAACTTTGCAACTTCTATTGCAACTCAAATCGGTACTAAAGCTGATCAAACATCTGTAGATGCTTCTCTTGCAACTAAGTCTGATGTTGGTCATACTCACACTGATGAGGAAGTCTCATTGAGTGTTGATATCACTTCAGATATTGAGATCGGTAGTCTTTCTCAAGCTCAAACAATTCCTGCTGGAACTTCAGTTCAGGATGTTCTTGAGTTGTTGTTGTTCAAAACTTACTTCCCAACATACTCTGCTCCTTCTGCTTCACTTGCGGATGATATCGCAGCAAATGTTGAAGTTGGTACAATTGGTTTGACATTGGATGCTGGTTTCAGTGCTGGTTCTATCAATGGTGGTGTTAATGGTAGTGGTGTTTGGGATGCAAACTTGTCTCAAGCTGATAGAGCTGGTGCTGTATCACAGTACACATTCAGTGGTGCTTCTATTACCACAACTTCGCAAGCTGGTGATGTTCTTGCTCTTCCATCAACAGTAATTGGTGAAGGTGTAAATTCATTCACAGTTGATGTGGATCACGCTGCTGGTGTACAACCTGTAGACAGTAAAGGTGGCAACTTCGAAACAGCTCTTTCAGTTGGTTCAGTAAGTGCTTCTATTACCGTTAATGGTAAACGCAACAGCTTCTTTGGTGTTGATCTTGCATCCGCAGACAGTGCTGGTGTTAGAGCATTGGCTGGAAGCGAGTTGGGTCTATCTGGTGGATCTTCATTCACCATCAACATCCCAGCTGGTTCAACTGATGTAGCTTTCGCTTATCCTGCTGGATTGGGTGCTCCAAGTAGTGTTACACATCTTGAGTCGAACTTCGACGTTAAGGGTGTATTTAGTGAACAAACAGTATCTGTTGAAGGTGCTAATGGTTTCGCTGGTGCAAGCTACAAGGTATGCACTTACACACCAACAGGTGGCTTCAACAATGAAGCTAACTACACTGTAACTATTTAGTTACATATCGGTTACTATCTAAGTAACTAAGTAATAACGCATTCATCGCCACGATTTGACTATTTAATATATTAGTTGGATCGTGGCGATTTAATGTAAATAAATATAACAATTTAGATTGACTATTCAATTGTTATAGTTTAATATAAATAAATATATGACATCTGTAGAAATTCCAATTTCATTTGTAAGACAATATACTGGTCCCTTTGATGTGACGTCTGTGTTCGCAACATTGAGCGATCTGACTGATTACATTGCATCTGATCCGACAACATATGCTGGTCAAATTGTTTCGGTGTCTAGTGGTGATGATGCTGGTATATACATAGTGTCTGAAAACGCTGATGAGGCTATAAAACAAGCTTCATCATTAGAAACGTATACGCAAGTTGAAGTTAACGCTAAAATAGCTGAAGTTAATGCTAAAATAGCTGAAGTTAATACTAAAATAGCTGAAATTAATAATGGTTTAGATGGTTATGTTGAAACTATTGTTACTCTAAACCAAAACGGAATTCCAGTTACTGGTAAAATGTTATTTAAAGCCGACTAATTATGCCTGTAGTTGAACCATTTACAACATTAGGGTCAGGTAATGGCTTTGTTAAATGTTTAAGCGAATTTAATTCAGTTGATGTTTTAAGTAACGATGTTGAAACTGGATCTCCGATTAAACTTTGGACAACGCTTAGTGGATTCAACAATAACTATACTGGATTACCTTCAGTAGAATCGATAGACGAATCACAAAGATTAGCTATGTTATATTTTTGGAATTCGTATCAACTTAATGCGGAAGCTATTATTAATGGTGAAATTTCTTCAATTGATGTAAGTAATGAAGTAACTCCGCAAAATAGAGTTTGTTCATTCGACTCTGATACTAATAACAGTATAGTTACTAATGTTGGTTTAGATATTGAACTAATTGCGATGTATAAAGGATCTAAGTTTATAGGGTATGGTATTGGTGGTGGATTTGCATATGCTAATATTAATGACTCAAAAGAATCTTTAGCTTGGTTTGGTAGTTATACTGTTGAGGAAGATTATGAGAACCCAGGTTATGAATTAATAAATACATCGTTAACAACTATAGCTCTTGGTGATGAAACACTAAACATAGTTAGCCAAACTAGAGTATTCGATAAATCTGGGTCAGGTGGGTTAGTTTCAAATGCTAGTGAATTATACGCTTATGATGAATCTGCTTACACTAGTTCAAGTATTTATTCAATAGATGTATACACTTATGGTACATCTTCAAGTTTTCCATCAACATTTCCAATTACTCTTAATTAATTATAAATAATTATATGAGTGATATATTATTGAAAAATGGCACACGTACTGAAGAAATACGTTTAGATCGAGTCGAAGAATTCGATGAAAGAAGTAGAGGGTACTCTATTGCTGATATACTTACAACTAGAAAACTAAGATCATATACATGGAGATGTGGTGATTGGTTTAACCAAGGACGTGAAGGGGCTTGTGTCGCATTCGCACTTGGTCATGAACTAGCGGCAAGACCAAGTGAAGTTAGGGGTTTGGATTATGATTTCTTAATTCGTGAAGTTTATTGGGAAGCTCAAAGAAATGATCCGTGGGAGGGTGGATCGTACCCTAACGCATCACCTAAGTATAATGGAACAAGTATATTAGCTGGAGTTAAGCAAATTAAAAAATTAGGTTATATTGAAGAATATAGGTGGGCGTTTAATACTGATGATGTTCTTTATGGTATTGGTCATAATGGTCCAGCTTTATTTGGTTTAGCTTGGTACGAAGGTATGATTAGACCTGATGAAAATGGGTTCATAAAACCAACTGGTCGTATTTTAGGTGGACATGCTGTTTTAGGTGTAGCTATTAATGTTAAAGAAGGTTATGTCACTATACGTAATTCTTGGGGTAAATCATGGGGTGTAGATGGTGAATGTTATATCACATTCGAAGATTTAGAAACATTGTTAAAACAACGAGGTGAATGTTGTTTCCTAATGAAAAGAAAAACTATCCCTAACAGGAAATAGATTTGAAAGATATTTATTATTATAAGGCGTTTGTCACTAAAGTTTATGATGGTGACACTGTTACAGTTGATATCGATTTAGGATTTGGTTTACAATTAAATAAACAAGTTTTAAGATTATCTAATATAGATACGCCTGAAATTCGTGGTGATGAACGATTTGATGGTATTATTTCAAAAAATATTGTATCAGATTTGATATTAGGTAAGTCTGTTATGATTAAAACTGATAAAGATACTAAAGGTAAATACGGTAGGTGGTTAGCTGAAATATATATAGATGATCTGAATGTGAACGAATATTTGATAAATGAGGGTTACGCTGAAAGGTGGGTTGATTAATATGAAAGATTATAGGTACGAAAATGTAGTGTGTAAAGGTAAGCGTTATGTGTTTACTGTTAAAAATTGTAAAAATTTTAATGATTCAAAAAAGAAAGCTACTAATTGGTTAGTTAATACTCTTTCTTTACCTAACACTGAATTTACAACTCAACTTGAATACCTTTCTAAAAATATAGAAAGTGGTGAAACTAGGGTTATACCTATTAAAAATAACCAACAACTAGATCTTGATTTATCTTCAAAATCACCTAAATTTAATTCAAGTTTTGAAAGAATTTATTCTGGTTTATTAAAAGAACATGAATGTGGTTGAGTTATCAAAGATATTAATTGATGAGGCGTGGCTTGAAGGTGAAAGACGTGGTAGATACACGCCAACATACGATGACGATGTATTTAATAGATCAGTTAAAATCTGGGATAATTTGACACTAGATCATCATGTTATGGAATACTTCCAGCAGTTTGGTTTTATTGAAGATTGGTATTATGATGTAGAATAACGCTTGACATATTTTTTAACACAACATAGGTTAATTCTATGAAAGTTCTTAAAAAAATCGAGGAGATTGGTTATGCACTTGTCCCTAAAAATCGTCAAGATAGTAAATTTTTTCATGTAGCTGTTATATTTCAGCGAAATAAAATCCTGTCAATTGGGCAGAATAGTTTTAAAACACACCCAGTTGCAAAAAAATATGGTCACCGTAATAACGTATTACATGCTGAGGTTGCGGCTGTTGTTCGTCATGGGTTAGATGATTGTTCGGGGTTAAATCTAGCTGTATTAAGAATCAATAGAAAAAACGAATTAGCTATATCGAAACCATGTGAATGCTGTCAATCCGTTATAGATAGTATGGGGTTTAAAAAGGTTTTTTATACCGATAAGTTTGGTAATTGGGTTCAAAGTTAATAAATATAATATTTAGTGTTGACACCAATAATACATTCGACCAATATCAATTATATGAAATTAGGATTATGCTGCATCTCGGAAGTTCTCAAGTCAAATGGCGTGAAGTTCCAAACAATGACTCGCTCAAGAGCGTTAAAACTTGGAGACGATTACATCAAAATTTTACAAGATCGTATTAATAATAATCTAGATGTTATTGATCAAATTATTGATCATTGTGCATCATCTGGTATTTCTCATTATCGTATCAGCTCAAGTATGTTTCCCCTTATTGGTGAGCCGCAGTTGGGGTTAGGTGTTGACTTCTTAGTTGATATGGGTGTACCAGCCAAACTCCGTAAGATTGGTGATAAAATCAAATCTCACGGTATTACCGTAAGTACACATCCAAGCCAGTATGTTGTGTTGGCGTCAAAAACCCCAACAACTGTAGAAAATTCTATCTTTGATCTTGAGTTACATGGTTGGTTACATGATAACCTTGGATTACCTCAAGATTATTCTAACCCTATTAACATTCATGTTGGGATATCTAGTTACGAACCTGATGAAATATATAATAATTTCATGTCAGCGTTCAACAAACTATCTCTTTCTGTACAGAAGCGACTAGTCTTAGAGAATGATGATAAGGGTTTTTGGAACGCTGAAAATCTTTATGATTATTTCAGTAATCAGTTTCCACTAACTTTCGACAATTTGCATTTTGAATGTAACCCAAGTAGCGGAACTATGGTTTATTGGTTCAGTAAATATAGCAATATCTGGTTTCAGCAGGGTTTTACACCTATATTCCACTGGTCTGAAGGTGGTGCCAAGGGTAAGCCTCGGTCACATGTAGATTACTTCACATCTATTCCCGAAATTGTTTCAGAAAATACTGATGTGATTTGGGAATGTGAGGTAAAATCAAAAGATTTAGCTATTTCTAAAGTGTTGTTAGATTTGTAATAGTTGAGTGTGTATTAAATTATTTTACGAATATGTATATAGTAGTATCAACAATTAAACCGAATAATAATAATCACGAAGGTGTTAGTGATAACTGGACGGTTCATGAAACACTTGAAGACGCTAAAAAGGAATATAATAGTATTATTACTATTGACACAACTTATTCAGCATCTATAACTAAAGTTATTCAATCGACGGACTACATCGTTTAATTTTATGTCTAGTAAAAATCAAAAACACTTAAATTATCTATTTGGTATTATTTTTGGATTATGGTTAGTAGTAG
>Ga0209630_10001634_pt1 | contig 23467 bp, 17 predicted proteins | sample COG_01_FD_184745 | JGI IMG/M metagenome (GOLD analysis project Ga0209630, IMG submission 184745) | Pelagic Microbial community sample from North Sea - COGITO 998_met_01 (SPAdes) (version 2) | ecosystem: Environmental > Aquatic > Marine > Neritic zone/Coastal water | place: Helgoland, sampling... | reverse complement strand
TAATACTCTAGCCGCTACGTATAGAAATACAACTAGATCAACTAGTACTATAACAATAACTCATTATAATACTAGCACAACAACGGTTGTATCTACAAGTAAAGCAACTAGCACTGTGTTTAACACTAGTACATCAACTGTATTTAGTACAAACACTACCTATACAACAACTTATAATACTAGTACTACTACATCTAGAAACACAACCGTTAGTACATCTAGAAGTACAGTTCTAAAAAGTACAGCAAAAGATACGACTACTGTTTATACAACTGTTTACAATACATCTACAACAACGCAAACAATAACTATAACAGCTTTTAACACATCTACAAACACAGCAACAACTAGAGCGACAACAACAGTTTATAACACTAGTACAAATACAGCAACAACTAGAGCAACAAGTACTGTTTACAATACTAGTACAAATACAGCAACAACTAAAGCGACAAGTACTGTTTACAACACTACTACAGCTACTGTAACCACGTTTAACACAACTACTACTTTTAACACAAGTACTACAACTAATACAAATCACGTTACTGTTTATAACACATCAACGTCAACAGTTTTTAATACGTCTACAGCTACAAGCACCGCTTTTAACACAACAACTGCGTATACGACTACGTTTACAACCAACACTGGTTGGTATGAAAGTTTTAATCAGTTTGGTCAATTAGGTACTAATCACTTTCCAGATAACAATGAGGGGTAGAAAAGTACAAAAATGTGTGACTATAGTATTATAACAAATTAAATTTAATTATATGGAAATGTTTAATAAGCAGGAGCTTAAGAAAAGAATAGGCCCTCTTAAAAAAGCTGACAGTCTTTATGACTTAGAACAAGTTGAAGGATATGTCATTAGAAAGTGCCAAGAAAATGGCTTAGAGCACAGTTATGATGTAATGGCAGAAGAAATGCCTTACTTTAAAACAATGGCTTACACAGAGTATGCAGGTAGTTTTTATCTACAACCTTTAAACTTTAAAATGCGTAACGAGCAAATGATTGACGCTTGGAACGATAAAGAAAGTGAAATAGTAGATTACTCTTCTTGGTTAGTAAAAAAAGTTGTTGATAGCAACGCTAATAAATATAAGCATAGACAAGAAGATTTAGATAGATTTCCTGCTAAAGACTATTTAATAGTTTTACCAGGATCTAATAAACTTAGGGAAAATGTATGTTTAAATAAGTTAAAACATATCGTAAATAAACACGGTAATAATGTTTTATTTAAACCACATCCTATAACAACACACCAGATAATTGGTGAATTAAAAGACTTTTTTGGTGAAGAGAATATTCTTCCTAAAAATGTAGATATGTATTACTATATGCAAAAAGCTAAAGGTGTTTATTCAACTCACATAAGTGAAAGCCCTTTATTTGCTGGTGTATTAGGTAAGTTTATAGAACCTGTAGACGTATGGAACGATATACAAAGAGGTTCTTTTTATTGCGTAAATAGTTATTTATATCATAATCAAGATAACATAGTTAAATACGTAAATAAAACTTTCTCTAGTTACAAGTCTGGTATAATAAACCCGGAAATAGATAAAGACTGGAAAAAGAAAGTTGACAAATATATAGAGTACATATGTGAAAAAAGAGATAAGTATAAAGATTGGTACATAGCTGATGTTAAAGCAAAGAAGTAAAAAGTGTGACAATTGAGTAATAATAAAGAAGTGAATTAAAATTAAATAAAATAAAATGGCAAACAAGAAAAAAAACTTAGTTGATTTAAAACCTAAAAATGATAAATTAACTGAAAAAGAATTAAAATCTATACAAGATATAGTTAGACTTATTAATAACTGTCAAATGCAAATAGGTGGTTTAGAGACACAGAAGTTCGATGCAATATCTAAATTAAAACGTTTTCAAAGTGAACTTAATAAAGTTCAATTAGAGCTTGAAGATAAATATGGTAAAGTATCTGTCAATGTACAAGACGGATCTATTAAACCTGAGCAAGATGAAATTGATAAGAAAAATTAGTATAGGTAAAGATTATAAAAATGAAGCCATGCATTATTCTGTGGGTCAGGATGTGTATGGCGGTCATACTATAGACTGCATAGTTGAAGATGATGATAAGTATACTATATTTATTAAAAAAGTAAACGAAATTTTACCTTGGAAAGAATTTAATAAAAATATGGCTATAGCTGTAGAATTTAATTTAGAGTATTGATGAGAGGTTTGTACTATTTTATAGTAAAACCAGTAGAATCAAGATATAACAATATAAAGAAAATAGGCGACAAAGAGCTTATAACTAATACTGAGAATTTTACACATCAAAACGTAAACAGAAACGCTATAGTTTTATCTGTGCCAAAAGGTATAGATACAGATATAAAACCTGGAGATGAGGTTATAGTTCATCACAATGTTTTTAGAAGGTGGAAAGACGTAAGAGGAGTTGAGAAAGACAGTAAAGGTTATTTTAAAGAAAACCAATATTTCGTACAACAAGATCAATTATATTTATATAAAAGTAACAATCATTGGAAGTCAATAGATGATTATTGTTTTATAAAACCTATAAAGTCATTAGATGATTATAGTTTAGACAAAGAACAACCTCTTATTGGTATATTAAAATATACTAATAAACATGACTATCTTAGCAGTTTAAAAGAAGGTGATTTGGTTGGTTTCGTACCTCGTAGTGAATATGAGTTTATAATAAACGGAGAGCGTCTATATAGAGTTTTAACTAAAGCAATTACAATTAAATATGAATATCAAGGAAAAGAAACAGAGTATAATCCAAGCTGGGTATAAAGCTGTTGATGAGCTAGTTCAAGTTGCTAAAGAAGCTATAGTCGATTCAGATGATGATATATCTGCTGATAGATTAAAAAACGCTGCAGCTACTAAAAAACTAGCTATATTCGATGCTTTTGAAATATTAAATAGAATACAGCAAGAACAAGATATGTTAGATGGAAAACCTAGTGAAGACGTTAAAGTAGATACTTTTAGTGGCTTTGCTGAAAGAAGATCTAAGTAATGTATAATCAAACTTTATATAAAGTTATTGAGCCTATTAAGCATAACACTATTAAAAGGTTAAATAAATTAAAAAAGTGGGAATATGGCTATAACAAAGAACATGATGTAGTTGTTATAAGTAAGACTGGTCAGATCGGTGATGTGTATAGCATACAAAATTTAAACATAGCTTTACCAAAAACACCTAAAACAATAAAAAAGTTTGATAGTAATTCTTGGGAAGTAACTGAGTATTCAAAAGAACTAAAAAGAATAAAAACTATTTTTGATTGGCGTGAGTATCCTCATGAGTTTAAAAATAAATACATAGATTACATAGAAGGTGAGTTTAAAAAAAGAGAACAAGGTTTTTGGTTCTATAACAAAGATGTTCCTACTTACATTACTGGCACTCATTACATGTACTTACAGTGGAGTAAAATTGATGTTGGGAACCCAGACTTTAGAGAAGCAAATAGATTATTCTACATTTTCTGGGAAGCTTGCAAAGCAGATACCAGATGTTATGGCATGTGCTACCTCAAAAACAGACGGTCTGGTTTTTCATTCATGGCATCAGGCGAAACTGTTAACCTTGCCACAATTAGTTCAGATGCAAGACTAGGTATATTGTCTAAGTCAGGACCTGACGCTAAAAAAATGTTTACTGACAAAGTCGTTCCAATATCAGTTAACTATCCGTTCTTTTTTAAACCAATACAAGACGGTATGGACAGGCCAAAAACAGAACTGGCTTACAGAGTTCCAGCAAGTAAATTAACCAGACGTAATATTACAATAACAGAAGGTAAAGCTGAAGAGTTAGCTGGATTAGATACTACTATTGATTGGAAAAACACAGGAGACAATAGTTATGATGGTGAAAAATTAAAACTACTAGTGCATGATGAAAGTGGTAAATGGGAAAGGCCAAATAATATATTAAACAATTGGCGTGTAACAAAAACTACACTAAGACTAGGTAGTAGAATTATTGGTAAGTGTATGATGGGATCAACATCAAACGCTTTAGACAAAGGAGGAGATAACTTTAAGAAACTTTATAATGATTCAGACGTTACAAAAAGAAACCGCAATGGACAGACAAGCTCAGGCCTCTATAGTTTGTTCATACCTATGGAATGGAACTACGAAGGATTCATTGATTCTTATGGAATACCTGTATTCGAGACACCGCAAGAAGAAGTTAAAGGCCCGTTTGGCGACTATATCGACGTAGGTGTAATAGATCATTGGCAAAACGAAGCAGATGGATTAAGAAATGACCAAGATGCTTTAAATGAATTTTACAGACAGTTTCCACGTACTGAAGAACATGCTTTCAGAGATGAAACTAAAAATAGTATATTTAATTTAGTTAAAATATACGAACAAATAGATATTAATGAAGGTATATCTAATACAAGAGGCAACTTTCAGTGGGTTGGAGGAATAAAAGATACAACAGTAATGTTTTATCCAAGCCAACAAGGTAGATTTAATATATCTTGGGTTCCACCAGCACATTTACAAAACAAACAAAGAATTAAAAACGGTTATAAAACACCTGGAAATGAACATATTGGAGCATTTGGATGTGACTCTTATGATATATCTGGTACAGTTGATGGTAAAGGATCTAAAGGTGCTTTGCACGGTTTAACTAAGTTTAGCATGGAGGATGCACCTCCTAATCAATTTTTCTTAGAATACGTTGCAAGACCACAAACTGCAGAGATGTTTTTTGAAGATGTATTAATGTCATTAGTATTCTATGGTATGCCACTTCTTGCTGAAAACAACAAACCTAGGTTATTGTATTATTTAAAAAGAAGAGGTTACAGAGGTTATTCAATGAATAGACCTGATAGAGTTTGGAACAAGTTATCTATAGCTGAAAAAGAAGTAGGTGGTATACCAAACTCAAGTGAAGATATTAAACAAGCGCATGCTGCAGCAATTGAAATGTATATACAAGATCATGTTGGAGCTAAAGATGATGGTACTAACGGTCATATGCCTTTTAATGAAACTTTAAATGATTGGGCTGGGTTTGATATAAACAGAAGAACAAAGTTTGATGCCGCTATAAGTAGTGGCCTAGCTGTTATGGCTTGTAATAGACATTTGTATAGTCCTAAATCAAATATTCAAAAAGAAAAAATAAATATAAGTATAGCTAAATATAAAAACAAAGGCTATCATTCAAAATTAATAAAACAATAATATGGCTGAGTCTTACACGAGCAATTATTTCCCTAGTCAAGTCGTTAGCGACGGAGAGAAACTATCTACTGATTACGGTTTGAAAGTTGGTAAAGCTATTGAGAGCGAATGGTTTAAGAAAGATTCTGGTACAAATAGATTTGCTAGTAATCAAAACAACTTCCATAAGCTTAGACTTTATGCAAGGGGAGAGCAATCAATACAAAAATATAAAGATGAATTATCTATTAACGGTGATTTATCTTACCTTAACCTAGACTGGAAACCAGTACCTATTATACCTAAATTTGTAGATATAGTAGTTAATGGTATATCAGAAAGAACATTTGATATTAAAGCTTACACACAAGATCCTTATGGTGTTGAAAAAAGAACAGCATATATGGATCAGATATTAGCTGATATGAAAACACAAGAGCTAAATGAGTTTGCTTCTGAAGCTTTTGGTGTTAATCTAATGGGTAGTGAAGTGGAAAACTTACCTGAAAATAAAGAAGAACTAGAGTTACACATGCAACTTGGTTATAAACAAGCTGTTGAAATAGCTGAAGAACAAGCTATAAACGTGTTACTAGAAGGTAATAGATATGAGTTAACACGTAAAAAAGTAAATTATGATTTAACTGTTCTAGGTATAGGATGCGTTAAAAATACTTTTAATAAATCAGAAGGTGTTAAAGTAGAGTATGTGGATCCAGCTAATATAGTTTATTCATACACTGAAGACCCTTACTTTGAAGATATATATTATTTTGGTGAGATTAAAACAATACCAATAAACGAACTAGTAAAAGAATTTCCAAATCTTACAGAACAAGAGCTAAAGGAAATGAATAAGCAAGGTTATCAATCAAATGGTTTTTATAATAAAAGCTTTAGTGATTCAAATAACATAGATCAAAATCAGGTTCAAATATTATACTTTAACTATAAAACTTACATGAACCAGGTTTATAAAACTAAGGTTACAGCAACTGGAGCTTCTAAAGTTATAGCTAAAGATGGTGATTTTTTACCAGGTGAAATGGATGCTATAGAATCTAGATTTGGTAAGTTATCAAAACAAATAGAAGTTTTGTTTGAAGGTGCTATGGTTTTAGGTACTAAGAAAATATTAAAATGGGGCTTAGCTAGCAACATGATGAGACCTAAAAGTGACTATACTAAGGTAAAACTTAATTATAGTATTGTTGCTCCTAGGATGTATAAGGGGAAGATAGAATCTTTAGTAAGTAGAATAACCACATTTGCTGATATGATTCAACTAACACACCTTAAAATACAACAGGTGATGTCTAGGATGGTGCCAGATGGTATATATTTAGATGCTGATGGTTTAGCTGAGATAGATTTAGGTAACGGAACAAATTATAACCCACAAGAGGCATTAAATATGTTTTTCCAAACTGGTTCTATTATAGGTAGATCAATGACTAGTGACGGTGATATGAATCCAGGTAAAGTACCTATTCAAGAAATACAATCAGGATCTGGCGGTGGTAAATTACAAAGTTTGATACAAACTTACAACTACTACTTACAAATGATAAGAGATGTAACCGGTTTAAATGAAGCTAGAGATGGTAGTATGCCAGATGCTAAAACATTAGTTGGTGTACAAAAATTAGCTGCTGCAAATAGTAATACAGCAACAAGACATATATTACAAGCTGGTTTGTTTTTAACTTCTGAGTTAGCTGAGTGTTTATCATTAAGAATATCTGATATTATAGAGTACTCACCAACTAAAGAAGCTTTTATTCAAAAATTAGGTAGACACAATGTTGCTACTTTAACTGAAATGGGTAATTTACATTTATATGATTTTGGTATATTCATAGAGCTAACACCTGATGAAGAAGAAAAAGCAATGTTAGAAAATAACATACAGCAAGCTTTACAACAGTCTGGTATAAATCTTGAAGATGCAATTGATATAAGAGATATTAAAAACATTAAATTAGCTAATCAATTATTAAAGCTTAAAAGAAAAAAGAAAGCTGAACAAGATCAAATGATTCAGCAACAAAATATACAAGCTCAAGCTCAAGCTAATGGTCAAGCTCAACAAATGGCTGCGCAAGCTGAGGTACAAAAAAACCAAGCTATTACTCAAAATCAATTGCAGTTAGAGCAAGGTAAAGCTGAATTAGATTTACAAAAGCTACAAGCTGAAGCTCAAATGAAAAAAGAACTTATGAATCATGAGTTTCAATTAAACATGCAGTTAAAGAAAATGGAAGCTGATACGTTTAAAGCTAGAGAAGATAATAAAGAAAATCGCAAGGACGAAAGAACAAAAATTCAAGCGACTCAACAATCTGAATTAATAGATCAAAGAAATAATGCAAAACCACCTAAAAACTTTGAATCTTCAGGTAATGATATATTAGGTGGTGGTATGGGTTTAAACCAATTTGACCCAAGATAAATTTTTAAATAATTATATAATATTTTATTATGGCTAGAAAAAAGAAAGCCGAAGTAGTTGAAGAAATTACTGAAGCTAAAACACAGCCTGTTGTAGATCAGCAGGAGGTAAAAGAAGAAAAACCCGTTAACGAAATAAAAGATGACGGTACTATTAAAGTTAATTTAGATAAATATACTAAAAAGCAAGAAGAATCAAAAGATATTGCTAAAGTAGATTTTTCTAAACAAGAACCTAAAGAAGAACCTAAAGAAGAACCTAAGGAAGAACCTGTTAAAGAGGTTGTTGAAGAGGTTAAAGAAGAGGTCGTTGAAGAAACCCCAGTTGTTGAAGAAATAACTGAAATAGAGGTTGAAGAAAAAGTTGAAGAAGTTCAAGAAGCAGTTGAAGAAGCTGTTGCTGAAGCTCAAGAGACCGGAGAACCACTACCAGAGAATATAAAAAAGGTAGTTGAGTTTATGAATGAAACAGGCGGTACACTAAATGATTATGTAAAATTAAATCAAGAGTATGATAATCTAAGTGATCACGAACTGCTACATGAGTTCTTTAAACAAACAAAACCTCATCTAACAGATGATGAAAGGGTATTCGTTATGGAAGATTTATATTCTTTTGACGAAGAAATTGACGACCCAAAAGATATTAAAAGAAAAAAACTGGCATTAAAAGAGCAAGTTGCGAATGCCAAAAGCCACTTAGACGGCTTAAAGTCTAAATATTATGCTGAAGTCAAAGCTGGAAACAGGTTAGCGCCTGAACAAAAGAAAGCTGTAGACTTCTTTAATCGATACAATGAAGAAGCTAAGATTACTGAGAAAAATAAGTCAATCTTCAATAAGAAGACAAATGACGTTTTCACTAATGAATTCAAAGGTTTTGAATATAAGGTTGGTGAAAAAAGATTTAGACTTAATATCAAAGAGGCGGATAAGGTTAAAGAAACTCAATCGGACATTGGAAATTTTGTCAATAAGTTTACTGACAGTCAAACTTTTGCAATGAAAGATGCTAAGGGTTATCACAAATCATTATTCACCGCAATGAATCCAGATCTTGTAGCTAATCACTTCTATCAACAAGGCAAGGCAGATGCTATCAAGGATAGTATGGCTAAAGCAAAAAATGTTGATATGTCACCTAATCAAACGCATGGAAATGTTATTCAATCTGGTGGTATGAAAGTTAGAGCTGTTAGTGGAAATTCATCTAACGACTTCAAAGTAAAGATCGGCCGAAATGCCAATAAAATAAGTTAAACTTTCATTAATAATTTAAAATTTAAAAATTATGGCTTTTATTAACCCCGCTCAAGGCGCTGAATTACAGCACTTGACACCTCGTCCAACCCAATCACTTTGGGGAGACAATTATTTGAGCTTCGACTCTGCATCAGGTGGTGGTACATTCGCACAACAATTTTTACCAGAAATTTATGAAAAAGAAGTAGAAAGATACGGAAAAAGAACTGTATCTGGCTTCTTAAAAATGGTAGGAGCTGAAATGCCTCTTGCTTCTGATCAAGTTATTTGGTCTGAACAAGGAAGATTACACATCGCATATGATTCATTACAGTCAGGAGCTAACACTGTACAAATAGCTGACGCTGGAGTTAACACAATTACGTTACCTGCTGGTCACTTAGTACAAGCATTCGATACAATTATCATTGTAAACAACGAATCTGCTAGATCAGGAAACACTTTAAAGTGTAGAGTTGGTGCTATCAACGGAGCTTCTGTTGGTGGTCAAGCTGCTCCTTCTAGTGGTTTAGTTGCTTTACCTTATACTCAAGCTAACATCGGAGACACTCTTTTCCAAGATGGTGACGATATTAAAGTATTCGTATATGGTAATGAATATCCAAAAGGTTCTTCAGGAATCGTTGGTAGTATCGACGCTAGCTTTACTCAGTTTAGCAACAGACCAATCATCTTAAGAGACAGATACCAAGTTAATGGTTCTGACACTGCACAGATCGGTTGGGTTGAAGTTACTTCTGAGAACGGTGCTTCTGGATACTTATGGTATTTAAAATCTGAGCATGAAGCTAGATTAAGATTTGAAGACTACTTAGAAATGTCTATGATAGAAGCAGAACAAGTTGCTTCTTCATCTACTATATCTGGAGTACAAGGTTCTGAAGGTCTTTTTGCAGCTATCAACTCAAGAGGATTAGTATTTACTGGAACTGATTTTGACGTACAACTTAACTATGCTGCTGCTGATGGTGGTGCTGGTTCTGCTAGTTCATACGTTGCACAATCTGGTTTAAGTGAATTTGATTCAATTCTTCAAGAATTAGACAAGCAAGGTGCTATTGAAGAGAACATGATGTTCTTAGATAGAAACACTTCTTTAGAAATTGATAATATGCTAGCGTCTGTAAACGCTCACGTTGCTGGTGGTGCTTCTTATGGAGTATTCAACAACGCGGAAGATATGGCATTAAATTTAGGTTTCTCTGGTTTCAGAAGAGGTTCTTATGACTTCTACAAATCTGACTGGAAATACTTAAATGATTCAACTACTAGAGGAAACTTAGTTGATATTCAAGGAATGTTAGTACCTGCTGGTACATCTACTGTATACGATCAGTCTATGGGTAAAAATATCTCTAGACCTTTCTTACACGTTAGATACAGATCTTCTGAAGCTGATGACAGAAAAATGAAATCTTGGATCACTGGATCTGTAGGTGGAAATTACACGTCAGATGCTGATGAAATGGTAGTTAACTTTTTATCAGAAAGATGTTTATGCGTTCAAGCAGCAAACAACTTTGTGTTATTCAAAGCTTAATTACTGATTACTATTATTGTAATGGTTACCCTCGTAAAAATTACGGGGGTAATTGTTACTCTTATTTTTTAAACTTTTTAATTATATTATATTATGAACAAATTCAAAGACAAGTTGTATGAATTGCAAGGCAATAATACACCTATTATAAATAAAATACCATCTAGACATACTAGAAAAAACCCTTTACTTTATTTTGACGAAGAAAAAGGGCACAATAGAGAATTAAGATATGCTACTAATCAAAAATCACCATTTGTTGATGAACAAAGAGGGGTAGCAACTTTAGGACATATTGCTTTTAGAAATGGTAAATTACACGTAGAAGGCAAACTACAAAACTTAATAAAATTCTTAGATCTTCACCCGTTAAACGGTAAGTTATTTAAAGAATATAATAAAGTTGAAATAGCTGAAGATCAATTAGATTATTTAGAATTCCAAGTTGATTCGATGAAATATGCTAAAGATATGGAGATAGAACAAGCAGAGGCTATTCTAAGAGTTGAAGTTGGTAGTGAAGTAAGTAAAATGACTACTAAAGAAATAAGAAGAGATCTTATTGTTATGGCTCAAAGAAATCCTAAGCTATTCTTAGATTTAGTAAAAGATGATAATATCATGCTAAGAAACCTAGGTATTAAAGCTACAGAAGCTAAAATAATAGCACTAAGTGAAGATCAAAGGGTATTTAAATGGGCATCAAACGGTAGAAAACTATTTGAAGTTCCACATGAAGAGCATCCTTACTCAGCATTAGCTGCATGGTTTAAAACCGATGAAGGTATGGAAGTCTTAAAAACAATTGAAAAAAGATTAAATTAATAATCACTTTATAGGGTAGTCATCTCTATGAGGTGGCTACTACTATAAATTAATAAAAATATGGTAAATATAAATACAGTATACCAAAGGGTGTTAACCATTGCTAATAAAGAGCAAAGAGGATACATAACTCCAGCGGAGTTTAATGTACTTGCTAATCAAGCTCAGATGGATATATTTGAGCAATATTTCTACGATCTTAATCAGTTTGATAGAATAGGAAGCATAAATGAAACAATTTATTCAGACACTGTAGATATTTTACAAGAAAAAATAGATCACTTTGAGAAATTCAGAGCTGATGTAACTATGGCATCAGGAGGTGTGGGTACACTTCCAGAATACTATAGAATGGGTGCGTTATATTATTTAAAAGATGGTAATTATCGTGAAATAGAAAATGTATCACAAAATCAATTACACTTATATATAAACTCTCCACTAACAGCACCAACAGCAACAAGACCCGTATACGTAAGAACCTCTGGTAATACTCAAATATTACGAGAAAGAAGTATACAAGTTTATCCTACAAGTATAACATCAGCGGTTACATGTAACTATATAGCTAGACCCGCTACTGCAAGATGGGGATTTACAATTGTTAACGACAAAGCGTTATACAATGCAAACTCTACTTACACAACTCATTTTGAATTACACGAATCTGAAGAAACAGATTTAGTAGTTAAAATATTAGCTTTAGCTGGTATTGTAATTAAAGATCAGTTAGTAGCTGCTTATGGAGCTCAAGAAGATGCTAAAAACGAACAATCAGAAAAAAGATAAGATATGCCATTATTTGAAGGAACACAACAGCAATATTACGACAATAGTCAGAGTTTCACTGGTGATGGATCAACTACGACTTTCACCTTAACTTTTGATCCTTTACCAGCTAACGAAACACAACTAAAAGTTTTTATAGCTGGATCTCAGGTTCTAGCTACAACATATTCTTTAAATTCATTAACTGGTGTTTTAACTTTTACAAGCGCACCCGCTGCTAATACTGTAATTGTAGTTGAACAAGTTAACGTGCCTGAACAATTAGGCAATTATCAGTATGTTGGTATAAACAACCTGATAAGTAACTTTCAAATAAATTACGTAGGTGAAGGTAAAATAATAAATAAATTAAAAGTACCTGATCTTTCTTTTCATATACAAAGAGCAATAGCTGAACTAAGTTATGATACTTTAAGATCAGAAAAATCTCAAGAAATAGAAATACCACCATCATTAAAAATGATGTTACCTCATGATTATGTTAACTACGTTAAAGTTTATTGGGTAGATAATGCTGGTATTGAAAGAATTATATATCCCGCTAGAAAAACTAGTAATCCTAGCGCTATATTACAAAGAGATGATTATAGTTATATGTTTGGAGCTGATGATACTTTGTTAGAATCATTAGATTCAAACCAATGGATCAATTTTCAAGCAACAACAAGTGATGATACAACTGAAGAACTTAACAATGAACCAGATGCTGATGTTACATTAGCTGAAGGTAGAAGATACGGTATAACACCTGAGCATGCTAATCATAATGGATTATACTATATAGATAATAACTCTGGTTATATACATTTTAGTGGTGGTATAGCGGGCAAAACAATTGTTTTAAAATATATAAGTGATAGTTTAGGAACAGAAGAAGAAATAAGAATACATAAACTTGCTGAAGATGCTGTTTATAAATGGGTTGCTCACGCTGTGTTATCATCTAAGATAAATACACCTGAGTATATAATAAACAGATTTAAAAAAGAGAGATTTGCTGCTGTAAGAAAAGCTAAATTAAGATTATCAAATTTAAAATTAGAAGAGTTGACTCAGACTATGAGAAACAAATCTAAAATAATAAAACACTAATATGCCAGAAATAAAGAGACAGTTCGGACAAGGTGCTATGAATAAGGATCTTGACGAAAGGTTAGTTCCTAACGGTTCGTATAGAGATGCTTTGAATATTCAGGTTTCTAGTTCAGAAGCTAGCGATGTTGGAGCTGTACAAAATATTCTTGGTAATAGAAGACCTTATGGTAGTGCTCTCGCTAACTTAGGTAATAATGCTCAATGTATAGGTGTTTACGCACACCCGAAAACAGAAATGATATACTGGTTTGTAGCTAGTGACACAAAGTCTTTAATACTTGAATACGATCAAACATTAAACACTGTGAAGCCAATACTAGTAGATACGTTAAGTATTTTAAACTTTTCTACTAGATTTAAAATAACTGGTATAAATATAATAGATGACTTGATGTTTTGGTCAGACGATAAAACTGAACCAAAGAAAATAAACATAGTCACTTGGAGAGGTTACAATAGTAGTAATACGAGCTACACTCACACACAAATAAACTCTTCAAATTTTACAGAAGATCAAATAACTGTAATTAAAAAAGCACCTTTAAAACCACCGGCATTAACAATGTCAGCTAGTAGTAGAACTGGTATAACAGAAACGTCTTTACTGCAAAAGTCTTTCACAGAAACATCTGATCCTTTCGATGTTGTTGATACTGGAGATTATGGTAATGTTACGTTTACTAGTTCACCAAACTTTTTAGTAGGTGATAAACTTGAGTTAACATTATTAGATGAAAGTGAAGATGAAAAAGTTATATTAAGCGTTACTCAAGTTATAAGTGCCAACACATTTAAAGTAAACTTAGATGTTGTTCCTGAAAATGTAGAAGAAAACTTGCAAGACTGGAAAGTTAAACTAGTTGAAGCAAAGGGTTTATTTGAATTTAAGTTTCCTCAATTTGCTTACAGATACAAATACGATGACAACGAATATTCATCAATTGGACCATATAGTCCTGTAGCTTTTTTGCCTGGCGATTTTGATTACGCTCCTAAAAAAGGTTTTAATAAAGGTATGGTTAACACTTTAAGATCTTTAAAAATAGGTGGTTTTACAGAAGCTGCTCCAAGTGGTGTTTCAGAAATAGACATACTTTACAAAGAAAGTTCTAACAATAATATATATACAGTACAGAGTATAAAAACAACAGATCCTGAGTATACAGCTGGTAGTAATGGTGAGGTTGAAATAACATCAGATGTTATATTTAAAGTTTTACCAGCAATACAAAGCTTAAGACCTTATGATAACGTACCTAGAAAAGCTAAAGCACAGGCCATGTCTGCTAACAGAATTATGTATGGTAATTATCTTGAAAATTTTAATGTAAAAGATAGTGGTGGTGCAGATATATCAGTTAAGTTTAATGTTTCAGTAATACAAAACCCTAACGAGGTTGTTGATGTTAGAACACCTAAACCTTCTATAAAATCATTAAGAACTTATCAAGTTGGTGTTGTTTATAGAGACGAGTATGGTAGAGAAACGCCGGTGCTAACAGATCCTACAGGTTCTTTTACATTAGACAAATCATCAGCAATAAACTACAATGTTTTAAAAGTTAAACTAACAAGTGCGATACCTTCTTTTGCTGAATCATATAAATACTTTATAAAAGAATCATCAGACGAATATTATAATTTAGCTATGGATAGACACTATCCAGCTGAAGATGGTAATGTTTGGATAGCTTTTCCTTCGTCAGAAAGAAATAAAATAGCAGATGAAACTTTTTTAATATTAAAGAAAAGACACGATGATGATACATTTGTTGAAGATGAAGCTAGATATAAAGTTATAGCAATATCCAATGAAGCTCCACCATTTTTAAAAATAGATAAAGTTTCTAAAGGTACACTTAATGCTGCGAATGTAGATGCTAGTACTGAAAATATATTTTTAGGTACAGGTTTTCCAACAAAAGATATGGGTTTTGTGCATGTTTTACAAAGTAAATGGACAAAGATATTTGGTGGTGATGATGAGGATGATGCTTCAGCTAACATAATACCTGTACATCAATTGTCTAATTTAGAGCTTAGAATTATAGGGGATGGTAATCAAAGTAGGTTTTATGAAATCGCAAACATAAAATACATTGCTTTAGATAGTAACTCTTACTATGAAGTTGAATTAGAAGATAAATTTGATACTGATGATATAGAGTTTACTGGTAACTATAGCGCTACAGATGCTAGTCTATCTTTAGAAATAGTACAAAAAACAGAAAAAACAGAACCAGAATTTGCTGGTAGATTTTTTGCAAAAATAGAAAGAGATGGTGTCTTAGAACAAGCTATATTGTCTCAAGAAAATGCGGATGATGTTAGAGTTGTTTCTAATACATTTATATACTCTAACTCACAATCAGCAAGCCAAAGCTATTGGAGAAATGCAAGTAAAGGCGTTTATCCAGGTGGTGCTGGAGAAAACGACACTAAAAAAGCAGAATGGTATCTTTGTAGATCTACCTATAGACACTATAAAGATGCTGGCGGTACGCTAGTAACAGGTGGTGTAAAACAAAGAGGTGGTATAATACCAGGAGTTACAAGTAATAGCAACGCACATGATGTTGCTGGTGCAGGCGCACAATCTGGTAACGATTTTATTGAAATAGCTTTTCACTGGTGGGGCGGAAGTGACCGTAATGCTTGGCAAAGTTTTTGGTATAATTTTGAAACAGTACAATCTCCTCAGTATAGAAACTTAGTTAGAAACCTTGAAACAGTAAACTCTAAATTTAGATTTTCAGATGATCCCGATGGAACAACTTACACTGTTAGAGGCTGGAGAAGAAGTCATCAAGGAGCTTTTAAAGATGGTAAAATAGGTAGATGGGGTAGTATGAGGGTTATAAGATGGACGTTAAAATTAGATAAAAGTATAATTTGGGCTCCGGAAGATAATGGCCATACATCAAAAGCAAACGCAACTAAAATAGAGTTCTTAGATGTTTATGCTGGTGGTGATGAAAAAGGTTTTTCAAGCGAAAATCCCGCTATATTTGAAACAGAACCTAAAGGTGATTTACCTGATTTAAATTTATTTTATGAATCAAGTCAAGCCTTTGATAAATCTGTTCACGGTTCAGAACAAACTTTAGATTATTCAAATTGTTTTAGTTTTGCTAATGGTGTTGAGTCTGATAGAATAAGAGATGATTTTAACGCTACTAAAATGTCAAAAGGTATAAAAGCATCTACTGTTTTAGATACACCTTATGCAGAAGAAAGAAAAACAAACAACGTTATATTCTCTGGTTTATATAATTCTATAAGCGGAACTAATAATACAAATCAGTTTATTCAAGCTGACGACATCACACAAAGTATTAATCCGGTTTATGGATCAATACAATTAATGAGACATAGACACGGTGGCTTAGATGTTCTATGTGAAGACAAGTGTTTTAAAATACCAACAAACAAAGATTTGTTATTTACCGCTGATGGTAGCAAGCAAGTTACTGTATCATCTAAAGTATTAGGCGCACCAAATCCTTATACCGGTGAATATGGTATAAGTTTAAATCCGGAATCATATAGTACTTATGGTTATAGAGCTTATTTTTCAGACAAAGCAAGAGGTGTTATATTAAGATTATCTGCAGATGGACTAGAGCCTATATCAAGATATGGTATGGACGATTACTTTAAAGATAATTTAGCAGATTCTACAACTATAATAGGTAGTTATGACGAAAGCAAAAAAGAATACAATATAACTTTAAATCACGATACAGTTTCATTTAAAGAAACAACAAATGCTTGGGTTAGTAGAAAAAGCTTTTTACAAGAAGATGGTGTAAGTTTAAATAATAAATACTACACTTTTAAAAATGGTGATTTATGGGTTCATGATAATGAAACAAGAAATAACTTTTATGGCACACAATATGAGTCTAAACTAAAGCTAATATTTAACGACGCACCTGGCTCAGTTAAATCATTTAAAACTTTAAACTACGAAGGTAGCCAAGCTAGAGTGTTTAATGATTCAACAGATGTAGATAATAATCCATTCAACAAAGATTTAAAACAAGGTTGGTGGTCTGATTCTATAGTTTCAGACATGCAAGAAGGACAAATTAAAGATTATAAAGAAAAAGAAGGTAAGTGGTTTAACTATATACAAGGTACAGCTACAACTCTTTCAAATCTTGATACAAATGAATTTTCAGTTCAAGGTATAGGTACAGCAACAAATGTAGCTTCAGGTGATGGTTATAGTCAAACTGTAATATTAACAATAAACGAAAACAACGACTAATATGGCATTGGTAAACTGCACGATTAATTCATCACAGGTAACTGTAGCTAAAGGATCTCAAATAGGTAGTGGTGTTTCTAATCAAATATTAACAATAGTGCCTAATACTGGTTTTGTAGTTAGAGCTTCAGATTTTACAGCAGCATCGCCTCCAACAGGAATATCTAGCATAGTTTTAACTAACTCAGGAACTGCCTATGCTACAGATAACACTATTATTGTAACATGTGATCTAACTGATACTGGCTTATATAATGCTAATACTGATTTTACCATAGACATAGATGGTTCAGCTATTTTAGAAAAAGATACACCAAAGACTTTAGCTGGTGCTGTAACCACAACAACTACTAATGCAAGTGGAGCTGCGTCAAACGTTGCTTATACAGCTACAGACACAACTGGCACAACAAAAGATTTATTTACTAAAACAGTAACAGCTAACTCAAGCTTCTTTTTTAGTACAGAGCCTACGATATCTGTAACAACTGGTGACATTAATAACTACTCAATTACATCTACTACAACTAATGATGGTAGCGGTAATTTAAATAGTAAAACTTTCAACGTAGATGGTATAATACCTTTAGAAAATGATTTAAACGATGTTATAGCAATATCTGCAGTAGCATCAGCTGTGCCAGTAGCTACTAATAATATAAAAAGCTATAGCTTTGATACATCTGCAACTAGGTATACTTTAACTAAAAGAACATTTAAAGCTTATGGTGACGTAGGTGCTGGATATGTATTAACTGTAACGAGAACTGGTGACACTCATACTTATGATTTTACTACTCAAGATTTCACAAGCGCATCTACAAATAGTGGAACAAAAACCATACAGAGCAATGGCTTTAGTGAATTGCTGTTTACTTTTCCAACTGTAACAGCTGATGTTACTTATACATTTACTTTAACTGCAGTTAGCCCAACTACTTTAGCTTTAACACAAACTCATCCTTTTACTGTATCTAGAGTTAATAACAAGAGTGTAACCGTAAACGCTACATCCACAAGTAGAGGAACTTTTCAAAGCAAAACAATAACGTACACTAATTACGCTGGAACAGCTATAACACAAAGCAGCGGCACTAATGCAACTTTTGGTTTTGCTGGAAGTGAAAACAATAATGATAATGAAGCTGAATTTAATTTTAATATTGTTATTGATGATGATCAAGCTTTTACATTTAGTGGCTCTAATTCTTTATTAAGCTCAATGTCTTTAACTGATAGTCATTTTTCTATATCTGGAGATGCTGATATAGCTTCTGGAACAGCAACAGCTAGAAGAGCCGCTGATAGCGGTGCTAACGCAAACCAACTATTAACAATAACTGGTAGTGATTGGTATAATTACCAACAAGGATTAAATAACACTGTGATAACATTTAACATAGATGAATTTTGTGATGAAGGCGGTAGTAATCCAGGTGGTAGTAACGTTCTTACTGTAGGTTCAACACAATTTCAAGACATAACAGGTGGTAATACCGCAATATTATATCCTAGCGGTTTTATTCAACAAGTATCTGGTAGAGCATCAGGTTCTACAACTGTAACGTATACTCTATCAGGCGTAAACTTACAAGGTAACGATTTTCCTTCTTATGTTGATACTGTTGGCGATGTAACAGTTACCGCTGGAAATTATAGCAATACAACAACTAAATTTAATAGTGCTACATATAGTACTAGTATTACTAGTTTTACTGTAAGTAACCCAGGAACAAGTAGTAGATCTTTGCTTATGGATGTAACAGTAACAATAACAAGCTTTAGCCCAGCTGTAGCATCAGGTGATAACCATAATTTAAAAGTAATGATTGCTTTTGCTAACGACGGAGCTAATCCATAAAATAAAAAGATATGCCTAATGTAACATTAACATTTTCAGCTGAAATAAACGAATTAGCACAGATAGGTGATACACTATATTATGCTAACACAACAAATCATACTTTAGCTAATAGTGAACAACAACCTTTTAGTAATACTATAGTTGAAATTGGTAGTATAACAGCTATTGATTACACCGCTAATACTATAACGGCTGATATAGCTAATACAACTCCACTACCAACATCTAGTAGCTTTATACTATTTGGTAAAGACAATAGAGTTAATATGGCTAGTTTACTAGGTTACTATGCTGAGGTTGAATTTATAAACAACTCTACATCTAAAGCTGAATTATTTAGCGTAGGTTCTGAGATATTTGAAAGTAGTAAATAATGTGTAATTATAATAGAAACAATTAAGATGAAAAAAAGAATAGGTGAATCACCGTTAAAATTTGTACCAGCAATGATGGCAGCGGGCGCTGTAAAAGCTGGTATAGGATTAATTGGTGGTGGTAAAAGAAAAAGAGAGCTAGAAAGAGCTCAAAGAGGTTACGATATGCAGAAGCAAAGATATGAAAATATGGATACTTCTAACCCTTACCAAAACATGGAAAACGTCATGGAAGACGCTACTATCAATACCCAACAAGCTGATATGATAAAACAACAGCAAATGCAAAGCCAAGCTAACACTATGGATCAGTTTGGTCAAGCCGCTGGTGGAAGTGGTATAGCAGCATTAGCTCAAGCTATGTCTCAGCAACAATCACAAAACGCTCAACAAGCGTCAGTTAGTATAGGTCAACAAGAAACAGCTAATATGCAAGCTGAAAGAAATATGGCTGGACAAATACAGAACCAAAAAATAAGTGGTGATATACAGTCAAGAGAAATGGAACTAGGTAAAATAGATAGCATGATGCAAATGGCTGGTCAAAGACTACAAGGTGCACAAGCTAACAAATCAGCACATGATCAAATGGCTATTTCAGGTCTAGGTGGTATGGCTGCAGGAGGTCTAGGAGCTACTCCTCTATAACCATCAACTTCACTGGATTTTAAACAAAAAAAATATGAGTAAAATATATGATGCTGCTTTTGCAGGAGGTAAATCAGTAAACGCAATGTCCGCTTTCGATCGAGGTTATTATCAAGCTACTCAAGGTATGGGTGGGTCTGAGCCTGTGTCTACTGTTAAAAACCATTATGAAAACCAATTAAGAAGTTATTTAAAACAGTTGCCACCTGACATGGATCTTACTACAATACCTAACAAGTATCAAAGTAATATATCAAACTTTTTATCTCAAAAGAAAAATGAATACGTAAGACACGCTAATGTAGTTGATGATCTAGAAGTTGGTACTCAAGACTACATGGATACAGTTTCTAAAATGAATAACATTAAAAACACGTTTACTAATTTAGATAAACAATTTAAAATATATGGCCAATCAAAGAAAGGTTTAATAGATTCTATAGAAGGCCAAACAACTTCTTTGTATGGTGAAAATCAAGCAAATGTTAATATGCTTAGAGGTATATTTAATGAAGAGTACGAAATGAAAATTGATGACAATGGTAATTTAAATTTTATAGGTGAAGATGGTGAAGTTTCTTTAAATGATTTACCTGACTTTTATGAAAAAGATTACAAGACGGCAGACACAATGATGACAATGGGTGTTAATGTTTATAAAAATGCTTTAAAAACAGGTATACCATTAAAATCAAGTGATATACAATACTTTCAATATAAAAATAAATTAAAATCTATCATAGATCAATCTGGCAATGCTGGTATCATGTCTATACTACACGATGGTTTAGTCGGTGATGTTGTTATGGCTGATGATCCTATGATGAAAAAAATGCTACAAGGTTATCAAAATGGTGATATATCTTTTACTCAACTAAGAGATGGTGTTGTTGATAATTACATGAATGTTTTAATCAAACAATCACAAACCGGCGCTAGTCAAAGAAAAGTAAAACCTAGTAGTAGTAGTACAAGTAGTACAGATCTTACTTTCAAAAAAGATTCTGCAAAATATGATTATTATAACCAATATATAGACAAAGGAAAACTACCTCCTTTACCTTCTAATATTCAAGTTCAACAAACTGAAGATGGTGGTCAAGAACTAGTTTCATCAAGTGGTGCTTCTGTACCTATTGACTTTACTACTCAAGAAGGTAAAAACGCTTTCTATTCTTTCATGGGGCTAGACCATAGGGTTTGGGCTGGGGATTTTCAACTTGAAGATGTAGATAATAGTTACTCTGAATAAAATAAAACATGGATAAAACACTTTATATAGTAGACGGCAAGAAATACAATGTCGCAAGCCATCGACTTGATGAGTTTTTGAAAGATCATCCAACTGCTGTTGTTTTAGATTCTTCTATTTCAGAAGAAGATCTATCTACAATTGAACAGGCAAATGAACTGTCTTCAAAAAGTGTTGAAACTAAAGATCAAGCCGCTGCAAACGATTTACTAACTGAACAGTTTATGAACTATAAAAGTCCTGATGGTACTAAAGGTTTTTATGCTGAGTTAGAAGAGTTTGTTGAAGAAGGTCCTGCTTTACCTAGTGTAGGTGTTGGTGGTGGAGTTAACGCAATAGATAAATTTCTTAGAGAAAATTCTGAAATATATAGAGATTTTAAAGGTGCTGCAGTAAGAGGGCTAGTTGAGTTTTCTGGCAAAGTAGTAGAAAAAACAACCGGTGAACCGCTTGCTAATATAACACTAAAAGAACAACAAATGCTCGACGATATGGTTGAGCTAAAAAACAACGCAACTACTTATTTAGAATCTAAATACGATATTGATAGATCTGAATTTACAGAAGAACATCAAAAAGAAGTAATTGAAAATATAAAGAAACAATATAGAAATAAACTAAAATATAGTACTCAGGAAAAAAATACTGAGAATATAATAAAAGAGATGGAAGGTGTTGACAACCTTGTATTTGAACTTGGTTGGGAAAGTGAAGCACAGGATATAGCTGAAGAAAAAGCTGATAAATCATTTGAAATACTAGACAAGCAAACTAAAGACAACGTTGTAAGATTTGACTATCACACGCAGCAACTTAATAAACTTTCTGACTCAGCAGAAATAATAAAAAAAGCAGAATATAATTCTAACGAAGAAGTTGCTATAGCAAACAAAGAATTAAACAGGATAAAAGAACAAGCGCAGTATCACATGGATTCTGTAAAGAACTTGACGATAGAACAAACATCTGCTGAAATGTCTTTAGAGCAGTTAGACGCATATAGAGATCAGTTAAATAGAAATCATGGTTGGTTAGCAAACTTTGGCTTGCTTACTATAAATGGTTTGACTGGTATTGTTGAAGCTGGTGAAGAGTTGTTGCACCAAGGTGTTTCTAGTCCTTTTGGTCTTATTGAAGATGGCTTTAATAAAATGTATGGTAAAGACTCTGAAGTTATAGATAATGTACCCGAGTGGCTTAAACCTGTTTACGTTGCTAACAAATATATTAAAGATTGGAGAACTCTTAGATTTGTTAATGATGGTTTAAATAATATTCAAGACTGGACTCAAGAGAAAAGAAAAAAACCTAAAAGCTTTAGTGATGATGATTTTCAATGGATAGAATGGGGTACAAACTTTATATTTGAACAGTCAGGTACTATTGCTGTTTTAGCTTTATCAAAAAACCCTACGACAGCAATGACCATATTAGGTGGATCTGCTGCTAGTGCTAAGTTTGATGATTTAGAAAACTCTGAACTAGACAACTGGCAAAGATATGTAATATCTGTTGGTACTGGTGTGGGTGAAGCTTTATCGGAAAGAATAACAATAGGTCAGTTCGGTAAAGTAAGAAAAACACTTTTAGCTAGTGATAAGTTTAAAGATGGCTTTAACCAGTACATGAAAAGAAACTTTATGACTAAGGAAGGATTACGAGGTAACTTGTATGATCCTTTGGAAGAGGGTTTTACTGAAAGTGTTGCAACTGTAAACGAAAACGTATTAAGTAGATATGTTGGTGGAGATGAATCTGTTAATATTTTTGATGGAGTTGATGAGGCTTTTGTTGGTGGTATGTGGTTTAGCACAGCTTTAAAATCACCAGTTTTAGCTTCTAACATGATGAATGGTTTTAAATCAAG
>Ga0209630_10001628_pt1 | contig 23536 bp, 22 predicted proteins | sample COG_01_FD_184745 | JGI IMG/M metagenome (GOLD analysis project Ga0209630, IMG submission 184745) | Pelagic Microbial community sample from North Sea - COGITO 998_met_01 (SPAdes) (version 2) | ecosystem: Environmental > Aquatic > Marine > Neritic zone/Coastal water | place: Helgoland, sampling... | reverse complement strand
CTGTCGGGAAGTACCCATTTACTACAGTTGAGGCAATGTGTAAAATTATTAAAAAAATTGAATCTGATTATGAGGAAATGTATTCCAAAGAAAGAGAACCTGCAAAAGATATAGAGCGTTTTATTACGGACTCTATTTGTTTTACCTCTTGCCGTTTAGCTTCCAGAGTTGAAGCTACAGGAATCATTACAATGACGCACTCTGGATACACGGCCTACAAAATATCTAGTCAACGACCAAAAGCTGCTGTATTTGTGTTTTCAGGAAACAAAAAATTACTTACTCAGCTAAGTTTGGTATGGGGGGTTAAAACTTTCTTTTACAATAAAACCGTAAGCACAGACCACACCATTGCCGACATTAAATACCTATTGAAAAAACAAGGGTACGTTTCTGAAGGAGACATGATAATAAATACCGCTAGTATTCCTATTGAAGAGAGTGGTAAAACGAATATGATGAAAATGAGCGTTGTTGAGTAAGTGACGTTGAAAAATAAACTAACATGATTAATACAAAGTTGCTTGCTGAAATTTGCGAGGTTGCCGGAACTTCCGGGTTTGAACAAAGGGTTAGAGAAATTGTTTTAAGAGAGGTAACCCCTTTAGTTGATGAAGTTTCTATTGACAATATGGGAAACGTTACGGCAATAAAAAAAGGAAAGGATTCTTCAAAAAAAGTAATGATCGGTGCTCACATGGATGAGATTGGGTTTATTGTTACGCATATTGACGATGATGGATTTGTAAGGTTTCATACACTGGGAGGATTTGACCCTAAAACATTAACGGCTCAGCGCGTTATAGTTCATGGGGAAAAAGACATAGTGGGCGTTATGGGATCTAAACCCATACACGTAATGACATCAGAAGAAAGAAATAAAGTACCAAAGACTACAGACTACTTTATTGACATGGGAATGTCAAAGAAAGAAGTGGAAAAATATATTTCTGTAGGAGATCCTATCACAAGAGACCGAAAGCTTATTGAAATGGGAGACTGTGTTAACTGTAAATCCATAGACAACAGGGTGTCTGTTTTTATCTTAATAGAGATGTTCAGAGAATTAAAAGAGGCGACATACGATGTTTATGGTGTCTTTACAGTTCAGGAAGAGGTTGGAATTAGAGGAGCTTCGGTTGCTGCGCAACAAATCCAGCCTGATTTTGGATTTGGGTTAGACACAACAATTGCGTTTGATGTTCCCGGGGCAGCAGCTCATGAGAAAGTTACCGAATTAGGAAAAGGCGTGGCTATAAAAATTATGGATTCAAGCACTATCTGCGATTATCGGATGGTGAATTTCATGAAACAAACAGCTGATAAAAATAAAATTAAATGGCAACCTGAGATACTTACTGCTGGAGGGACAGACACCAAAGCAATTCAACAAAACACACCTGGAGGCTCTATAGCCGGGGCAATTTCTATTCCTACACGTCACATACATCAAGTGATAGAAATGGCACACAAACAAGACATTAGAAATAGTATTGACTTACTGAGGGTTTGCTTAGAGGATTTAAATACTTATGATTGGGGGTTTAAATAGGTAAATTATACAAAAATGATGAAACCTATCGTCAAAAAAAAGGTCATGCTAATGCATGACCTTTTTCAATAAAATTTATTTGTTTTAAAGCTTAATAGCCCCTCCTAAACAAACAGAGCTGCCTCCGCCAAGTCCAAACTCTAAGCTAAGCCCAATGCTTTCAGTAAAGAAATACCTCATGCCCATCGCTGTTCTCAATGCCAATGGAGAAGAAACTAACTCAAACCCGGCAAAATCTCCAGACCAATTAGAGCTTCTAAAACCAACTGAATTGGCCCAAAACAGTTGAAAACTCTTTTTGTGTATTATCTCCCAACTCGTTCTTACCATAACTCTAACAATAGTCTGTTCGGCAGTTCTAGATACTATACTATCATTGTAACCGTAAAAGTCAAAGTCTGTTTCCTCCCAAGTTCCTTTTCTAGAGGTAAAACTAGCGTCTAATCCAACTCCAAAGCTTTCCGTGGTCATATATTGAAATTTAACCCCTATAGGTCCAAGTTGACTCAGGTCAGAATTAGAGGTGAGGGAAATCGCCCTCCAGGTGAGACCTTTTGGCCCAGCTACAGAATAGCTTAAGTCTATTATCATGTCTCCTTTTTCTAGATTTTCACTATTTGAAGCGTCTTCTTCTTGTGCGCTTACATTTCCAAAAAATAAAATTGAAGAAAATAAAATTACTGCTAATTTAAATGTTTGTTTAATTTTTTTCATGACTGTTGTTTTAAATTTTTCCTAAAATTACTACAATAGTTTAATTTAAACAATAATTAGGATGAGGAAATTTATTTTAATGGTTAATTTGTGAATTATTTTTGTACTTTCATTGTGTTAATTAATGTGTGGCAATGATTTATGATTGCATTCTTATTGGTAGTGGCCCAGTTAACCTTATTGAGGGAATGTTTCTTTCAAAACAAGGAAAGAAAGTTCTGATTTTGGAACAAAGCGAATACATTGGAGGAGCATGGGGAAAGGTACCTTTAAAAAAAGGCCTGCCTGATTTTCAATTAGGTTGTCATATTTGGGATATTGAACCAAAAGCATTTAAATTTCTTTCGGAATTCCTAGATATGGAATTGGTGAAAATGAAGCCACAGCCAGAGTTTGTCTTTAAAGGATTTAAGTTGCCTTATGACTGGAAGAACTTATTGTTTTATATAAGGGGAAAGCTTAGACCAAAAAGCGGAAAGGAATCTGTAAGTTTGAATAAGGCAAGAATTATCCCCGCGAAATATATATACCCTGCCGGTGGTTCGCTTCAGTTTATTGATAGATTATTGGATAAGGTTACAGGTTTTGGAATAGAAATTAGAACAGGAATCAAGATTAATAAATTAGAGATTGGAGAATTTACTAAAGCGATTTCTGAAAGTGATATATTTGAGGCAAAAGAAATCGTTCTTACATCGGTATCGCAATTGAACTCCATTTCTAAAAATGGAGAAGAGTTTAAGTTTCCGGAGCCGCTGTTGGTGGATTATATTCATGGTCATTTATTAGTTAATGATACATCGCTGACAAAATTCTCTTATGCTCGTTTACCGGGAAACCCTTTGATTCATCGTATTAGTGATGAAACAGATCATGTAAAAAGACATGGAGTTGATATGAAAGGGAAAAAATTAATTCTTGCAGGTATCTATCCAGCGTTATATTATAAATCAACCAAAGAAGAGCTCGCAATCATGGTCATGGAGAGCCTACGTAAAAGAAAGTATATAAGTAAAGCAGCAACGCTAAGCAGTCACCATTGGAATGTGTTTCCTACTCATTATATCCCTAAGGACCTAAGGCCAGAGATTTCTGAAAAGTTTAGTCCGGTGGTGAGATTGCTACATACAACAAACATGATGTTTTCCATTAGGGACAATAGCGAAAGGTGGAGTCAGGTATTACTTGGTTAACACGCCAAAGATCACATAATTAAGGGAGGGTGGCAATATAGGTTGGATTACGCTATCAAATGTTGCTAATGCTTTCCTTTGTTTTTCTGACCTGCCGAAAGTAGCGAAAAACCCTTTTGTAGTTAATTTGACCGAACTGAAACTAGCGAATAAGTCTTGGTCCTTATTGTAATCTAAATACCTCCAATAAGAGCTCCATTTAATGAACTTTTTACGGAGAGAAACATGAAGTTTTGAACCCTTGCTATTTTCAGCAAAGAGAATAGCCCCTCCTGGCTTAAGAACCCTCCTCATCTCGTCAAAAGCTTTTTGTTGTCTTTCCTTTTTAGAAAGAGCGCCTAAAACACTTTTGAAGACAACAATATCAAAACTGTTTTTCGGGTACATACTTAGGTCTGTGACGTCAACACCTTTGTCATAAACGATTTTTTCATTGACTTTATGCCTCTTGTGGAGTTGACTCGTTTCTTCAGGAAAGTCATTATAGTCAGTGCACGTTACGTTTACCCCTTTTAAAGCTAACCACAGACTCATCCCTCCTTCTCTTTCGCCAATAGCGAGAGCCTTCATTTCTTTTTTAATAGCAACGTTATTTTCCCAAAAAGGAAGGGCTTTTGCCCAGGTCTTAATATCCCATTGGACAATGTCTTTTAAAATTTCTTTATGGTTTTGCATAAATACTCATGGTGGATGGGTCAAATGTAAATAATTGAAAGCAATCCTTATTAAAAATGATTCTTTTTTTCCTAAATTGCCATGTGGGAAAAGCTCTGATTATATCGATACTTTTTATTGTGCTAACTTTTATGTCTTGCCATAAGGATAAAACACTGGCGCCAGGGACATGCGTTAAGACAATAAGCTACACGATAGATATTATCCCTATCATTCAAAGCTCATGTATGACTAACCAGGGCCCAGGAACTGGATGTCATGACACTTGGATTACCGAACACAGTAATATCGTAGATTACATCAATGATGAATCTTGGCAAAATGCAGTTTGGGGCTCCTATACAATGCCAAAAATGCCAAACAATTTAGGCATCGATTCTCTAACATCGGATGAGATTCAAATTATGAAGTGTTGGGTAGAGCAAGGCTTTCCAGAAAACTAGGTTTACTCTATAAACTGGTATGAATAAATCATTGCCTCCATTTCCCTTAAATACTCTCGTTTCTCAAAATGAGGCGCGTAAACATAACCTTCTATAGCAACAATCCGATTGTTTGGTTCGTCAAACATACTTATACTTATGAAGGGCCCTCCCATTAGGTCTCCTTCAACCCGCCACAAACCTCTCATTTCAAAAACGTATAGCCCATTTATCATTTTCTGTGAAAACTCAGGCTGCATTCCGAATCTACGTTCAGTCGCCATATAAGATCCTTCAGTCGGACCTGGGACGGCGTACTTAAAAACAGAATCTCTTTTTGAAATTTGATGATCAAGCGTGAAGGTGCTGTCATCCACATATGGATAGGTATAAATAATTATTCCTTGTTGGATTTCATGCTCATTGTTGTCTGCAAATTTGGTTCTAAAACGCTTTAGCCAAGAAAAGCCATCATAGTTTTCGTCTATAGTCATATCCGAGGGGACAGAAATTGACAACTTTTGAGTTTCGGAAAGCTGGTTAACAACCGTTATGTTTCCTTTAAACTCATATTCTCGCATTAGTTTTTTTCGACTGTTTTCATTTAGCTCGGCAATAAGTTGATCCACTTCAAGAAGAAAAAGAGCTGTTGCACTTTTCTGATTTGACGCTCTAAACTTATATACTACCTGGCCAATTGACCACATATCTCGGGTAGCCTCTTCTAACCTCGCATTCTTATTATTTGCCTTTTCTCCAATATCAAAAATCACAATGGTGTGATTCCTTTTTAACTCTTTAGTAAAGCTCTTTCTCGCTGAGATTTCTATTGAAAATGTTTTTTCGGGTTGCGGTAGCGTTGTAATATCCTTTTGAAAATGCTCAATAATCGCTTTTTCCAGTTTGGTTCCCCAAAACTGTTTATCCAATATGATAAGTATCTTACCTGGATCTCCTGTTGCATTTGATTTAAATATATTTTCATTGTATTCGTCTCCACTACATCCGGTAAAGAAGTAAATAGGAGATATTAGTAACAAAAGTATTAAAATTGAATTTTTCATGGCGAAATGAAGTTTTTGTGAAAGTAAAGATTGCCTCAGTAATATCAAAAATCATTCCTAGAAAACTCAAAGATAAGACTAAGAGGGGTTGTGTTTTGTTACAACTATTTGAAAATAAATAGTAATTGATAGATAAGGTCCTATTTCAAAGCAAAAGACGTTTTCCCAATTTGATGTCCTTCCGTATATATTTCTACAATGTAGGTGCCCACTTCCAGGTCTGTTTCAACTTCATAATAGATACACAAATCCATGTTTTTGTTTTGATAGTTTACCCTTCTTTTTACACTTGCAATTCCTTCTCTACCTCCATCCATTTCAAAATGAACAACTTCTGAATTTGTCAATTCTGTTCCAGCTGGAGAAATAATGCGCATGTAAACATCCTTGTTTTCAGGTGTGGCGATTTTATTTTCCAAAATCGTAAAGCAAGACTTAATCATCGTTGCTCTGGTTGCGCGAGTGGTTTCTATTTGCTTGCCGCTACTTTTTATTCTAATTGCATTTGCGATGATCCCTGATGTCTGCAGTACAGAACCAAGAGCAACCGTTTGATTCAATAAATCGTTTTTATCCTTGATATTATCTCTGTCCGATTTTATATCCGTTATTTGGTTGTCCTTGTCTTTAATAGTATTTTTTAAACCGGTGTTTTCAGTACCCAAAGAGTCGATTGTATGGATATACCCCTTCATAATTTCACGCAGCGTCTCCGTTTCTTTCTTTAATTTATAGATTTTTCCCCAATCTTTTTTCTTTTGGTTGTGAAGAGTTTCAACTTCATCCAAAAGCCCTTGAATATGCGCCTTTTGTTTATTTATACTGTCCAACATTTCATCATTATCGAACGTTAGGCTATCATATTCGTTTAAAAGAGCTGTTAAATTACCTTTCAAAGTTTCGTCATCCGATTCCTCAATAATTCCCGTTTTTTTAAGAATATCGTTCAGATAATCTTTTTCAGCTTGCAAATTAGTAACCGATTGGGAGCACGCAGCATTTTGCTTTCTTCCATCTCTAATTTCTAGACCCAGCCATCCTCCTACTAAAAGCAATAGCAGAATAATCATTATATATACAGCTCCACCTTTTTTTAACTCTGTTTTTTCCTTTTTTTCCATTCTATATTTCCCTTTAATATAACTATAACGGAATATCTCTTCGAAAGTTATCCTATATTATCATATTTCAAAATTAGCACTATATTGTCTGTTCCAATGTGTTAAATCTATATTCTATTAACATTGATTTGAACAAAAACCATGCTAAGAGGTCTTTTAAATTTGTTGTATCCAAACCTATGTGCGTCATGTCAGGAGGTTTTATTGAAGAACGAAAATGTGATTTGCTATAACTGTATGGTTGACCTTCCTCGGTCATTGCATTATCAGGATGTGGAAAACCCTATAGCCAAACTATTTTGGGGGAAAATAAAGTTAGAAATGGCGCTTTCTGCTTTTACTTTTATTAAAAAGGGTAAGGTTCAAACATTGATGCATGAATTAAAGTATAAGGGAAATACAAAGGTTGGAGAGCTTATGGGGATTGAGCTCGGGAAAGAAATTGATAAAGCTGAAGTTTCGGATAAGGTGGATGTGGTTGTTCCTGTTCCGCTTCATAAAAAGAAATTAAAACAAAGAGGCTATAACCAAAGTGAATTTATCGCAATTGGAGTTGCAAAAGTTTTGGAGTGTGAAATGAATACGGACCTATTAAAACGTATGGAGCATTCAGAAAGTCAAACAAAGAAATCAAAATATGAACGCTGGGAAAATGTAGGAGCAGCTTTTACGTTGACCGATGAAAATCAATATATAGGCAAACATATTTTGTTGGTTGACGACGTTGTTACAACTGGAGCAACACTTGAGGCGTGCTGTAAAAAACTCGAAGAAATAGAGGGTGTAAAACTTAGCATTAGCACATTAGCCTCTGCTTAAATTAGGCACTTGTGCAAATGTTTTTTTGAATATCGAGAGACTCTTACTTCCTCGTTAAGTTGAACGCCTTTCGTAATATATTCAATTAGTTTTCCTGCAAAATGTGGTGCAAGCATTACACCTTTGCTACCTAAGCCATTAAAAACATGCATGTTGCTATATTTTGGGTGGGTTCCTATAATTGGCCGTCTGTCATGAGTAGTTGGCCTAACTCCTGCTCGGTGCCCAATAATTTCAAAATCAAAATTCCCAATAGCTTTAAGCTTTTCTATCAGTTGCTCCTTCCCTTCTTTGGTTGTTTCTTGGTTAATGTTGTCTCTGTCGTATGTGGATCCTAGTACATATTTGTTATTACCAATTGGCATAACAAAACAACCTTGACTTAAAATACAATCAGGTAGTTCTTTTGTTTTAATTATTAAAACCTCCCCTTTTGTTGGGCTTAGCGGAATATAATTGAAATAGGGGTTTTGGCTAATTTTAAACCCTTCACAAAAAATAATATTTTCGGCCTCGATTCCTTTGTATTCGATACCTGTTTCAGAATGGCTAAGTTGGCTATAGTCAAATTGCTCTTCGCTAATAATCTTTTCTTCTTTAAAAAATTTATTTGAGCGACTTAAATAAAGGGCAACATCTAATCGCCCTGCCATATTCACCTTTCCACTCCCTAAAGGAAAGCCCAAACCCAATTCTTCATCACCAATAATCTCTTTCATTGGAGAATCAGCCATTCTACCTTGCCAATTATTTTGTTCCTCCATCGTGCTAAAAACTCTAATCATGTCAAGCTCATGAAATACTTTCGTTTTAAACGCGGTTTCAAATGCGTCATAATAAGCTTTAGCGACAGGTATTAGCGCATCTGCTTTCCAAGATAATATAGCGCGCTTAAACGACATAGGGTGAATAACTCCTCCCGCGATAAGAGAAGATGAACTTTGGTGATTATTATCAATTAAATGAACAGATTTTCCGTTTTCATACAACTTATGAGCTAACGTGGTTCCGGCAATGCCCTGCCCTACTATAAGAAAATTTATTGTTTTTTTACTGGACATAAACGTCTTGGAAACAAATTACTAGTCCAAAGAAAATTAAGCAGCAGCCAACAATAACGCTAACCCTATCCAGCGCACGCGGTGTTAACTTATTTTTCAATTTGCTTGCAAAGTGAATTTTAAGTAAGTCAACACCAAACATGGTTGCAAGAGTTGCTGAAAAATAATATATCAGATTGACGCCTTCAATTTGAAGTTGCTCTGTTGCGTAGGTACTTGCTCCAATCCAATATATCAATACCGCTGGATTAATAGCGTTTAAGCCAATCCCTTTTCCGATTAAAGCGAAATAAGTTCGAACCCGCATAATTGAAACCGGATTACTTCCCATTTTCTCTAACCCATCGACATCAATATTTTTCCCTTTTTGTGGAGATTTTTTATTCACGATGGAAACGATTCCCATAACAATAAACAAAGCAGCGCCTATATATTTTATATATGTGACCTCTTTAATACTATGATTAATTTTTTCAGAAAAAAAGAATGCCGCTATTAAATATAAGACATCGCTTAATAAAACTCCAATATCAATAAAAATGGCATGACGTGCACCTTTCTTAATGCTTGTTTCTAAAAGGACAAAAAAGACAGGTCCAATTAGAATACTCAAAAGCATTCCAAATAATATTCCGTTTAAAATTATTGTAGCAAACACAATCGCAATTTATACAAAGATAGCAAGTGCACTGAGAATTTAGCTGATATATAACAAAAAAAGGGCTTCTGAATCCAGAAGCCCTTTAATACTATATTGAAAACAAGTGTTTACTTATTTAACAATTGACATAGCTTTAGTAATTGAAGTTTCCCCATTTGAAAGAGTGTAGTGATACATTCCTCCAGCTAAAGTAGAAGCGTCTAAAGTGATCTTGTAATCACCAGCAGCTTTTGTTCCTTCGTTTACAGTCATTACAACTTTTCCTGTCATATCTACTACTGTTAAAGTAACATTAGCATTAGATGCTACAGAATAGTTAATTGCAGTAGTGTTATTGAATGGGTTAGGAATATTTTGTCCTAATTCCATGTTTCCAACAACATTTTCTGTAACTCCATTAGATGGGCTAAAGTTCATTCTTACCATCGGAGTGCTCGTTGTGTAATACTGAGACCCCGTACCGCCAGCACTAGGATACAATATGTAACTAGTTTGTGGTTCTGATTCTCCAGATCTTCCATAGTAGAACTCAGAGTAACACCCAACCATTGGATAGTAAATTCCTTGTGCTGCAGTTAAAAAAGGAGCAGTAAATAATGCTAATGAAACCGTTACGTTGTTGTCAGCATCAGCTTGAGTAGTTGTGTACTCAGCAGTTTCATCAACATATTGGAATCCTCCAGCACCATCATCCGAGTATAGTTTCCCGAAAATAACAGTTCCAGGAGGGGTTAGTGTCCCTATAACAACATCAATAGCAAATACTTGTTGATCAGCGAAAATTTGCATTGTATTACCAGCTTCAAAAGCGAAATCTCCGGGAGTTCCGCCATCTTCACCACCACCTTGTGATTCATAAACCCCTCTATCACGGCCATAAGTACCGGTAGACGCAACAATATCAAAAGCATCAGTCTGTACATTGTCTAAAGGAGAAAGATCGGTTGCGCTAGAAGAAACAGTCCAAGTTACAGCGTGGTTTCCTGCAGCAGCAGCTGGAGCATATTGAGTTGTAACATCTAAAGTATCAAGAGCTCCTGAAACAAGAGTCATTCCTGCAGAAGTTCCTGTGAAAGTTCCTGAATTTACATCCGCAGTTACAATAGTTGAGTTTTGATCAGCAGCACCCGCATTTTGAGTTACTGTGTAAAAATCAACAGGAGCTACTTGTGTAGAAGGGATTGAGAAGTAAGGCAATCCATTAGATCCAAAATAAGAAGAAACAGCTACTAAATCATCATTATCTTGCACATTGATTTTTACATCATCAACTACCCAATACCATCCCCAAAAATCTTGATCATCGTAGTGAAAACGAACTAAAACATTATTAGACCCACCAGCAACAGAGGATATATTTAATGTAGTTACTTCAGGGTTACCTGAGTTTTGCCCTGCAGCTCCAGTTACGTTACCGTTTGCATCAGAAATAGGAAAAACAGTCCAGTTAGCACCTCCATCACCTGATACGTGCACTTCTCTGATGTCTTGCCACCATCTGAAGTTGTGTTCGAAAGTTAAAGTAACATTCATTTCAGCTTGTCCAGTAACCGCGTTTGTAGCTGATAAATCAATCGGTGTTCCAATTGTAAGATCCGCAACAATTGGAGTTCCGTTACCATCCGTATTACCAGGAGCAGCGTCAGAGTTTACCATAAAGAATCCGTTAGATCCAGTAGAGGAAGCAAAATCCCCTAATCCTGCTGGAGTAGCTAAATTGGAGCCGTCTTGGTGGTACCATTCGTTAGTAACAGGAACGCTTGTGTTGGTAAGAACCCAATCCCCAGGTGAACTCATGTCGTTTGACCATAATTCAATCCCTTTTTCGTATAGCGGTGTAGTTGCTTGAAGAGCGTTACCGTTATATGATTTTTGCACTAATGGCGTTGTGTTAAACACACCGTCTTGGGCAATACCTGTTGAACACAATGCTAAAGCAAGTATTCCAATGTAATTTTTTTTCATAACTTTTATTTTGATTGTTTTATCTTTTTTATAATGATACAAATTTCCGGATTATTATCTTATAAACCAAATTTTACCATTAGTAGTTCAAATCTACCCATTAAGCGACAGTTTCTTCTATGTAATTTTCAATTGGTGCGCAGCTACAAATTAAATTCCTGTCTCCGTGTGCATCGTTTACTCTCCCTATGGTTACCCAGTACTTATTATCAGCTAGATACGCCTCCGGGTAAGCAGCTAATTCTCTCGAATAAGGTTTATCCCAATTATCAGAAATCACCATTTTTGCTGTATGCGGAGCATTAACGAGAACGTTATTATCTTTTGGAAATTTTCCTGAAGCGACATCTCTTATTTCTTGTCTTATGCTTAACATTGCATCACAAAAACGATCTAATTCTTCTTTAGACTCACTTTCAGTTGGCTCAATCATTAAAGTTCCGGCTACTGGAAAACTTACTGTTGGAGCGTGAAAATTATAATCAATTAACCTTTTTGCAATATCCCCAACTTCAATGTTTCCCTCTTGCTTAAACCCTCTACAATCTAGAATCATTTCATGCGCTACAGTATTGCTATTTCCTGTGTAGAGGATGTCAAAATCTCCCTCCAAACGCATCTTGATATAATTGGCATTTAGAATTGCTATTTCCGTTGATTCTTTTAAACCCTCCGCACCGAGCATTTTGATATAACCGTAAGAAATTAAATAAACCAATGAACTGCCCCAGGGAGCAGAACTAATAGCCGTAATGGCATTATCCCCAGCAAAATCAATTACCGGGCTACCAGGCAGAAACTCAGCTAAATGCTTCGCAACTCCAATAGGGCCTGCTCCTGGGCCCCCGCCTCCGTGCGGAATCGCAAATGTTTTATGTAAGTTTAGATGACAAACATCTGCTCCTATATTCCCTGGATTTGTTAACCCAACTTGCGCGTTCATATTGGCACCATCCATGTAAACCTGGCCTCCGTTATCGTGAATAATAGAAGTCATCTCAATAATTCCCTCTTCATAAACACCGTGTGTTGATGGATACGTTATCATCACACAGCTAAGGTTGTCTTTATGCTCTTCTGCTTTTTCCCTTAAATCACTTATGTCAATATTACCTTGCTCATCACATTTCACTACAACTATGCTCATGCCTGCCATAATTGCGCTTGCAGGGTTTGTTCCATGCGCTGAAGAAGGAATAATACAAATATGCCTGTGACTGTCTCCCCTACTCTTGTGGTAAGCACGAATTACCATAAGTCCAGCGTATTCTCCTTGAGCGCCGCTATTTGGCTGAAGAGACACTTTGGCAAACCCAGTGATTTCACTTAAATCTTTATCCAGCTCTTTAAATATTTCTTGATACCCCTTTGTCTGATTAACTGGTGCAAAAGGGTGAACATTAGCAAATTCTGGCCACGTAATTGGAATTAACTCGCTGGCGGCATTTAATTTCATTGTACAAGAACCAAGCGGGATCATACCATGCGTTAATGAAAAATCTTTGTTTTCTAGTCGTTTTAAATAGCGCATCATTTCCGTTTCAGAGTGATATCTATTAAAAACCTCGTGTGCTAAAATAGTACTTGTTCTATAGAAACTTGATGGGATTGTAGCTTCTGAATTTAGGACAGCCACATTTGAATTTGCCACTTCTGCAAAAATAGAAGCTATCAAAGTCAGGTCATCTTCTGTTACTGTTTCATCTAAAGAAAAACGAACAATGTTATTCTCATACGCAAAGTTTACGCTTTTACTTTCAGCAATACCTCTAATAGCATTCGCTTTATCTGTGTTTATGGTTAAAGTGTCAAAAAAGGTCTTGTTTTCTATAGCATACCCAAGTCCAGAGATTGTTTTTGCTAATCGACTCGTGTTAATGTGAATTGTATTTGCAATGGCTTTTATACCTTCCGAACCATGATAAACCGCATACATTCCGGCCATAACGGCTAATAATGCTTGTGCGGTGCAGATGTTGGATGTTGCTTTTCCTCTTTTAATGTGTTGCTCTCTCGTTTGCAAAGCCATCCGAAGCGCCTGGTTTCCTTGACTATCGACAGAAACTCCAATAATTCTACCCGGGATAAGTCTTTTAAAATCTTCTTTACATGCAAAAAAAGCAGCATGAGGTCCGCCATATCCCATAGGTACGCCAAATCGCTGTGTAGAACCAACCACTGCATCTGCACCCCATTCTCCAGGAGACTTTAATAAAGCAAGGCTCATTAAATCAGCAACTGCAGCAACGTGAACATCAAATGCATGTGCGTTTTCAGTAAAAGAAGCATAATCTATTATTTCTCCATTACTGTCAGGGTATTGAACCATAGCTCCAAAGAAACTTTCATCAATAGTGATTTCATTATAATTTCCAAAAACAATTTCGATATTTAATGGCTCTGCTCTGGTAATTAGAATATCTCTTGTTTGCGGGAAAATGGTATTCCCAACAAAAAACTTTTTAACTCCTGCTTTTTCTTGTGCTCTGCTTCTTTTATGAAAGAACATAATCATAGCTTCTGCAGCTGCCGTTCCTTCGTCTAAAAGCGAGGCATTAGCCATTTCCATACCGGTTAAGTCCATAACCATCGTTTGAAAATTCAATAAAGCTTCGAGTCTGCCTTGAGAAATCTCAGCTTGATATGGCGTATATGCTGTATACCACCCTGGATTTTCAAGAACGTTTCTCAATATTACAGAAGGCACGAGCGTTCCATAATACCCCATTCCAATGAAGGATTTGAAATTGTCATTTTTAGCCCCCAATGCTTTTATATGTGTTAGATATTCTTGTTCAGACAATGCATCCGAGATAGATAATTCTCTTTGTAGTCTTATATCTGAGGGAATGGTTTTGTCAATAAGCTCATCGATAGATGAGCATCCAACTTCGGACAACATTTTATTGATGTCGCTCTCTCTAGGGCCAATATGTCTTTGAGTAAAATTCACTGATTTCATATGCTTTCTATAATTAGGACTGCAAATATAAATATTTACAATGTCATTAAGTGTGGTCGTGTGGAATATTGAACGAGAAAAAGCCTAAATGTTAGAATCATATAATGCGATAAGCCTATTCTTTGAGTATATTTGGACAATATATAGCACAAAAATGAATACAAAAATAATCATAATTTTTACTCTCCTGATTGTTTTTAACGCAAGCGCTCAAGACAAATTATTGCTTTTAAATGGTAGAGTTGATAAGGGTGAAATTACCGCAGATAAAGAATCAATATTTGATTTTAAAATCTATAAAAATGGTGGTAAAGAAAAAATAATCTCTTACGATAAGTCTCGAATATTTTCCATTACATCTATTAACGGAAAGGAATCGGTTTTGTACAAAAAAGATTCAAGTATTGGCAATTTCCTATCTGAGAATAGAATGCGCATGTATATTTATGGACAAAGAGATGCCCACGAAAACTTTGGCATTAGCCGCCATTTTTTAGGAGGTTTCGTGCTAGGTTTTGCAGCTACGGTTTTTGATACGTATGAATTTGGCCCTAGCAAAAAAGAGGTTGCTGACGGAGCAACGCCTGTCCCGACAGGATTTTTTTTAAGAGAACCTTCTGTTTTTCCCGTTCTTTTTCCTTTATCTATACCGCTCGGAGCAAGTTTACTCCCTTCAAAAATAATAAAGGATAACGTTTCAAGTATTGAATATTTGAACAGCGAAGAATATGTTGAAGGTTTCAGTAAATTAAAGAAATTTAAACGAATTAAAACCTCCTTTCTAGGAAGCCTTTCCGGGATGGTTATGGGCTTTATTTGTTATTATGCTATAAACACCTAACTCCGACTAAATTGATTGCTATTATTCGAAAAATCATTGAACTAATTATTTATGGAAACATTTGGATTTCTTTAGGGGCAGTTGCTTTGACTTTAAACACGTTTCTTGTTATGGATTGGGCTATTAAGGGTGATCTTTTATTGCTTGTTTTTTTTGCAACTGTGCTTTCATATTGTTTCCAAAGGATTATGAGACACACAAGTGGCACATTAATCAATTCTACCAGACATCAATGGATTTATAACAATAAAAAGTCCCTGTACTCTCTTATCATAATCTCTTCCGGTATCTCTGGGTATTTATTTTTTACACTATTCACTTTTTATGAACTTCTTTATTTTTCGCCATTAATTGCAATAGCATTATTCTATGCAGTTAAGGTGTTTAGTAAATCATTACGAGACATCCCTTTTATAAAAATAATATTGATAGCGTTCAGTTGGGCGGCTGTTACCGTTTTAATTCCTGCTTATATAAATGAAGGTTTCGATGCTAATGACATTTGGATTTTATTCATTCTCAACTTCGTTTATATTTTTGCGTTGGTAATACCCTTTGATATTAGAGATTTGGATTTCGATGAACCAGAAAAAAAGACAATTCCACAACTAATAGGAATCAGGGCGGCAAAATACACTGCGATTACTTTATTAGTTGTCTGTGGACTAATATCATTCGTATTATTCAAAGAGGCTGTTTTTTTAGTGCCGGTCTATCTGGTGTCGATAATCGTCCTCTTTCAGGTTAATGAAAGAAAAAAAGAGTTATTTTATGCATATGGAATAGATGGCTTGATTTTGTTATTTCCATTCTCAACTTGGATAGTTAAATCATATATTTAGATTTGCTGAATGATAGGAACAAAAGTTTTATTGATATATACGGGTGGTACAATCGGGATGATTAAAGATTCAGAAACAAGAGTCTTGAAACCATTCGATTTTCAACAAATCACCACCGAAGTTCCTGAACTAAATAAGTTTGAATGTGAAATCGATACATTCTTATTTGAGGCCCCATTGGACTCATCCAACATGAATCCCAACGTGTGGATTAGAATTGCAGAGATAATTGAAGATAAATATGCTGACTACGATGGTTTTGTAATATTGCATGGGTCAGACACAATGGCTTTTACAGCAAGCGCACTGAGTTTTATGTTACATGGTTTAAATAAACCTGTAATATTAACGGGTTCTCAATTGCCAATAGGAACTATACGAACAGATGGAAAAGAGAATTTAATTACGGCGATAGAGGTTGCAGCTACTAAAAAAGCAAACAAGCCTTTAGTTCCTGAAGTGGCAATTTATTTTGAATACAGCCTTTATAGAGGTAACAGAACCACTAAGGTAAGCTCAGAAGACTTTGAAGCTTTTGATTCATTTAACTATCCTCTTCTTGCCGAAGCTGGAATTAAAATTAAATACAATACAAGAAGCATTTTAGAAGTAGGTAAAGAAAGTAAGTTAAATGTTTTTAAAGCTTTTGATAGAAATGTGGCTTCATTGAAATTGTTTCCTGGAATTACAAAAGAATTTGTTTCCCATTTTATGAAAACACCAGGATTAAAAGCTATAGTACTAGAAACATTTGGTTCTGGAAATGCAATGTCAGAAGAATGGTTTTTAAGCTTGCTTAAAAAAGGAATTGACAAAGGAATTGTAATTGTTAATGTTACGCAATGCAAAGGAGGAGGAGTAGATCAGTCTAAATATGAATCCGGGAATAGCTTAGAGGCAATAGGGGTTATTAGTGGCGGGGATATTACTTTTGAGGCGGCAATAACCAAGCTAATGCTACTTTTAGGCGATAAAAAAAGTGCTGAAAAAATTAAAACAAAGTTTTTATCTCCTTTGTGCGGTGAACTCTCTTAATGAAAAACACGAACTTTCCTTGTTTAAGGCGGAAAAAATCCATCCGCTTACCATTAAAATTTAACCTTTGCTAAAAACAAGGATTGTAGAATAAGAATTTTTTGTATTTTGGCGACTTGAAAACGAGATTGAATGTTCTTTACTTCAATTTTAGTTAACAACTAAAATAAATAAAAACCAGTTAAAACAATAGTAAACTAATAAATCATCATGAAAAAAGTATTCACATTAATAGCCGTTACAGGATTGTTATCATTCGGAACTGTTAACATTGCTACTGCTCAACCGACAGATCTAGAAGTTGCAGTAGTAGATTCAGCAGTAGTAGATTCAGCAGTAGTAGATTCGGTAGCGTTAGATTCAATTGCAAAAGTAGAAGCGGCGGCTTCAGAGGCCAAAGCAAAGGCAGAGGAAGAAGAGAATAAGCCTGTTGAATTGGTTCAAGAGGACCCAGACATTTCTCAAACAATTAAAAAATACTTTATTGATGGTGGACCAATGTTCATGTCGTTTGTATTGATTGCATTGATTTTAGGTTTAGCTCTTTGTATTGAGCGTATTATTTACTTAAATCTTGCTACAACAAATACGAAAAAATTATTAGAGGACATTGAGGCTGCTCTTTCATCTGGAGGTATTGAAGCAGCTCAAGATGTCTGCAGAAATACAAGAGGCCCTGTCGCTAGTATCTTTTACCAAGGATTAGAAAGAAGTAACGAAGGTGTTGAAATGGTTGAAAAATCAATTATCGCTTATGGTGGGGTTCAAATGGGGTTGTTAGAAAAGGGCCTTTCTTGGATTGGATTATTTATCGCATTAGCTCCAATGCTTGGGTTTATGGGAACTGTAATTGGTATGATTGATACATTTAACGTTATTGAAACAAAAGGTGAAGCAGAACCAGCAGAGTTAGCGGGGGGTATTAAAGTTGCCTTACTTACTACGGTATCGGGATTAATTGTTGCAATGATTTTGCAAGTGTTTTACAATTATATCGTTTCTAAAATTGATGGATTGGTTAACCAAATGGAAGATGCATCTATTTCAATGGTAGATATTTTGTTGAAGCACGACATGAAGAATAAGTAATTGCGTATTAATTAATTTAATCATTTTGAACATGGATAATAAAATTCAAAATATTGTACTCAAAAGTTTAATGGGTCTTATCATATTTTTGGGAACACTTTTTACCATTTGGGTAGTTATGAGTGGAGACCCTGGGAATATGAGTGATGTTGAGTTAGAACAGTTAGCAATTCAAAAAGCTAAATCTGAAAATCTACAGGAATCAATGAGTCAAATAGACTTGGACCAATGGCTTAGAGACACGGCAAAAGAGATAAAAACAGAAAGGGAGAAAGCTACTTTTTCTGCGGTTTCGTTGGTAATTGATTTCACTCAATATATTTTCTATTTTACTATATTGTTAGTTGTTGCTTCGGTAGGTTATTTATTTACCGTTGATGCCAAGAAAGCAGCAATAAATATGGCGGGTGTTGTTGGTGTTGTTGGGTTTATATTGATAGTCTTTTATACCGCAGGATCAGACGTACCTCAAGAATACGTTGCGGCCGAAACCCTAAAAGGTGTTGCAGACGAAGATAGATCTTTCACAGAAGGAAACTGGCAATTTGCTAGCGCTGCGTTAACGTCTACGGTTATCTTGGTTGGAGTTGCTTTACTTGGATGGATAGGTGGAACTGCGACGAAGGTGTTTAAGTAATAAATGAAAAAATGGCAAAAAGAGAACTAGAAGAGATAAATGCGGGTTCGATGGCAGACATTGCGTTTTTGCTATTGATCTTCTTCCTGGTTACAACTACCATGAACTTTCCTAAAGTTTTGGAAGAACGATTACCACAAAAAATTGACGATATAATTGATCCTCCCTTAGTAAAGAAAGAGAACGTATTGGAAATTCTCGCAAACAAAAACGATCAAATCTTGATTGAAGGAAATCGAGGGGAAATAGAAGATATTAAGGATAAGGTTATAGAGTTTTATGTGCACGATATTAATTCTACTGTTTGGCCAAAATTGACCCCAATAAATGAGTCAATGGCAAATCAGTATATTGAAAAATTTAAAGTATTAAGCGCTCAATATCCCGAAGACAATAGATATGCAGACACATTAAACCGCTGGGAAATTAAGAAAGGTGTAATAGATGCGATTGGAACATACAATGAAATTAGTGACAAAGCAATGATTACAATTCAGTTAGATAATGCAACAAGTTTTAAAACTTATGTTTCTGTATTGAATGAAATTATGGCCGGCATCAATGAGCTAAGAGCTGAATTATGCTTAGCAAAATTTGGAATCCCTTATAACAAGATTGAGAAAAGTAAGGTGCCAGATGATCAAGCTAAAGTAAAAATATTAAGAGCTGTATATCCTAAAAGAATTATGAAGGCAAAATCTAAAAACGCTCAATAGTAAATTAATTGAAATTATGTCAAAGTTTTCAAAAGGAAAAAAGAAATCACAACCAGCAATATCTACGGCATCATTGCCTGATATTGTGTTTATGTTGCTTTTCTTTTTTATTGTAACGACTATATTTAAAGAGAAGGACACTAAAGTTGTTGTAATGGCTCCTATAGCAACAGAAATAACGAAGTTAGATAGGCGTACAGATCAGGTTTATTATTGGATAGGAAAGCCTTCGAATAAAAATTATGGAACCGGTTATAGGGTTCAAGTTGACGATGCCTTGGCGCCAGACATGGGAGCGATTAGATCGTATTTAACTGAAAGAAGAGGGGGCGATTTAAGCGAGGTTTGGGATAAAGTAATCAATAACTTTAAAATTGATGAAAAAGTTAATATGCGTATCGTGAAAAATGTGCAAGAAGAGCTTAGAAACGAAGATGCTTTAAAAGTAGCATATACTTTGAAGGATAAAAAATAACCTTTTCATTTATACATTATAAATTCAAGGGGTGTTATTAATTAAACCTACTTTTAGTGGTTTATAATTATAGTAATCACTAAAAACAAATACTTAATCCGTGACTTTCGTGTCGTTATTAACATAACCATCTTATCTGTATTAATAGGATGCTCTTCTAAATAAAACTGTCGTTGGTCGATTAACTTCCAAAAGAGAATATTTAATGTTGGCATGTCTTTAACTTCGCATCGTGAAAATGATATTATCAGCGATATTAACCCCTTTATTTTTCTTCGTCTTTGGTTTGATTTTGGTTATTTTTCATCCTATTCAAGTTATTGCCAGAAATGTGTTTGGTCCAAAAGCACACGATAAAACAGTGTTTGCTCTCAACCTTTGTTTAATGCGAGCTTTACACATTTTAGGGGTTGGTTATTCTTTTCACAACTTCAAAAAACTCCCGAAAAATGTTCCAGTTATTATTATTAGCAACCATCAAAGTATGTGGGACATCCCTATACTTATCTGGAAATTCAGAGCACATCGCCCTAAGTTTGTCGCTAAAAAAGAATTAGCAAAAGGGATTCCTAGTATTTCATACAATTTAAGAACTGGCGGATCTGTTTCTATTGACAGAAAAGATCCTAAAGGGGCGATTTTAAAAATAAAGGCTTTTGCGAAATTAGTAAAGGAGAATTGTTTTGCCGTTTGTATTTTTCCAGAAGGAACACGAAGCCGAGATGGTAAAATAAAACCCTTTAAAGTTGCCGGAGTTAAAGCCATCATGGATAAAATTCCAGAAGCTTTGGTGGTTCCTGTTGCAATAAAAAACACAGGAATCATTGATAATAGCGGTAAATTCTTAAAGAATATTAGTGTTCGCGTTGAATTTACGCAACTGGAACCTCGCCTGCTTGACTTTAATAACTTAGAGAGCGAATTGATCGCTATAAATGCGGAAATAAAAAGTGTTTTGGAGTCGTAAGTATCTTACATTTGTGAAAACATGCACAAAATGAAAACACCTGTCTATTCTCCAAATACCGTACTAATGGTTAAACCCGTACAGTTTGGTTTTAACGAAGAGGCTGCTGATACAAATAAATTTCAGCAAAAAGTAGCTACACTCTCGCAGGGTGAAATACAAGAAAAAGCATTACAAGAGTTTAATCTTTTTGTGAAAAATTTAAAGGAACTAAAAGTAAATGTTTTGGTTTATAATGACTCAAAAGACCCTTTTACGCCTGATTCCGTCTTTCCGAACAATTGGATATCGACACATTCAAATGGAATGATTTTCACCTATCCAATGTTAGCAAAAAATAGGCAGCTAGAACGTAGAAAGGACATAGTTCTTGACTTGTTTAGTCGCTTTGGTTTTTCTTATTTAATTGAGCTAGAGGACTATGAAGGTGCTAACCCTCCTAAATATTTAGAAGGGACAGGAAGTATGGTTCTAGATCATCAAAAAAAAATTATATATGCTGCAATCTCGCCTCGTACGGACGAAAATGTACTTGCTGAATTTGCAAAACACTTAAAGTATAAAGTAGTTTCTTTTATAGCTTATGGAGCGGAAAAAGAAAAGATTTATCACACAAACGTAATGATGTGTGTTGGAGAGAAATACATTATAATAGGAGAAAATACGATAGCTGAAGAAGACAGAGAGAGAGTGATGGAAACAGTTCGAAAAGCGAACAAAGCAGTAATTGAACTTACAAATGAACAGGTTTATGAGCATTTTGCAGGAAATATGCTACAGCTGCGGAATAGTGACGATGAAACTATTTTAGTAATGTCGGAGGCTGCTTATGCTAGTTTAACAAAGGAGCAATTGAAAAAGCTCAATAAACACAACGATCATTTACTTGGAGTTGCCATTCCTACCATTGAGAAGATTGGCGGAGGAAGTGCTCGTTGCATGTTAGCGGAAGTTTACCTGCCCGAGTTGGACTAGCAATTCTTTTTAAAATTTTATTCCTAAAACACAAACATCATCAATTTGCTCAAAACCCTCTTTCCATTTTTCAAAGGAAGATGCCAATTCTATTTTCTGAATTTCCATGGGCTGGTTGTTTAAAGATGTAAGTAGACTAACCAATTGCTTCATTTTAAATTTCTTCCCTCTTTCTCCTCCAAATTGATCTGCGTAACCATCAGAAAATAAGTACACCGTATCTCCTTTTTCTAGAGAGCCTTCAGCATTTGTAAAAGGATTTTGATTTTCAACAAAACAAATGGATTGTCTATCTCCATTTATTGTTTCCATTTTTTGCGCACCGTTTCTCAGAATAAGCAGTGGACGAAGTGCTCCAGCCCATTGAAATTCTTTTGTTTCTTTATTAACCCGTATAAGAGAGATGTCCATGCCGTCTCTTGTTCCTGTTTTACCTAATTCACGAATAAGTTTTTCCCGAAGCTGGTCCAATACCTCAGCCGGGGAAAGCTGATCAACTGATGTCATTATTTCATTTAGAAAGGACATCCCAAGCATGGTTAAAAAAGCTCCGGGAACACCATGCCCCGTGCAATCAGATACTGCCACATAAAGGCAGGTCCCCTTCTCAAAAACCCAGTAAAAATCACCACTTACTATGTCTTTGGGTTTGAATAAAATAAAGTGTTCTGGTGAATCCTCTGAAACTTGCTGTTCAGGCTTTAAAAGAGCCTGCTGTATTTTTTTTGCATATCTAATGCTATCGGTAATATCCCTGTTTTTTTGTGCAATCAGTAAATTACTTTGTTCTACTTTTTGATAGGCCTCTGCTAATTCTAATTTCTTTAGCCGTTCAATTTCGGCTACTTTACTCATTTGATCAATTTCGTATTGGTAGCCAATATCTTTTATTTTCTGACTATTCTTTTCGTTAAATATTTCTTCATGTATAATATGAAATTGCTTGTGGTATTTTAGTGCACCTGAGGGATTGTCCAATTTTTCCATTATTGAGGACAAAAGAAAAAGAGCGGCCTTAATACATTCTTTTGCTCCAATTTCTTTTCCAAGCGATAGTGCTTTAAGTCCATAGTCTTGGGCTTCGGAAAAGCTTACGTTGGAAATAGAAAGCTCACATAATTTCAAATACGTTTCACAGGTAAGTACATCATATTTATCCACCTTTGTTAGCTCTAAAGACTTTAAAAAGTATTCTTTTGCCAATTTCCAGTTAGAATACTCGATTTGAATTTTAGCTAAATTATGGTTTGCCCAAGCCAAGGAATCAATAGCAGAGTGTTCGTATTCCAAACAAGCGATTAGCCATTTTTCGGCATGTTTATAATCGCGCATTTCGAGGTAAGTCTCCCCAATGTTATTCATTGAACCCGAAACACCGTTATAGTCTTTAATTTCTTTTCTTAAATCTAAGCAATTTAGATTGCACGATAACCTTTTCTCATTTTCATTTTGGAACATATAAACAGCTCCTAGGCTATTTAAAGTGTCCGCTTCTCCTTTTTTATCATTTAGGCTTTTGTAAATTTCAATAGCAGACAATGAATGGCTAAGAGATTTAGAATAATTAGAAAATCGCCAATAACAATAACCAAGAATTTTTTCACTGTCAGCAACCCCTTTTTGGTAGTTGGCTTTTTTGGATTCTTGAAAAAGGTGAATGGTAGTATTAAAGGACGCTTGTAGGTTACTTTTTCTATTCGCCCAAGCTTCGGTTAATTTTTGCTCTATTTCGTCGTTACCCTCCATTTAT